>JAABUP010000876.1_pt1 | contig 64651 bp, 76 predicted proteins | sample 5559201 | NCBI WGS metagenome assembly JAABUP01 (sample SAMN10711887, study PRJNA513373) | rock metagenome | isolation source: Antarctica rocks | place: Antarctica
ACATGGGCTGTTGTGAAACAACACATTAGCCCTTTGGCTGTTTTTCAGATGAACTGCTTGCGACGCATCTGTGGCATATCCTTGCGCGATCATGTGCCAAATGTTGTCATACTGAATAGGTGCAACATCCTATCTGTGGAGTCTCAGCTGCAAGGCAAAAGACTCAGGTGGCTAGGTCATGTTTTCAGGATGCCTAACGATAGATTGCCTAAGAAGCTTTTGTTTGGTGAAGTCAAGGGGCTTCGCCCACCTGGCCGCCCTAGGTCTAGTTTCAATGATGTTGTATTACGTGATTGTCAAAACTGTCGTACTAGTAGGCCTTATAGGGATGCACAAGACAGGCTGCTCTGGAGAGACCTGCACGTACCTCGCTCATCATGAGCTGGAAAGCGTTTTAATTATTATTATTATTACATTGTGTCACCCAGCCGATTGAGCTGGACGCTATTGTGCTCATGCTCACTTTGGTTAGATGACAGCACGCTGTACGTGGCTGATCATCATTTCAATCCAGTCCCCAGCCTCTACCTTTTGTCAGCAGTGTATGGGATGATTTGTGCACTTCAACAGACATCTCGCTAGATGCTTATACATGTGTCATATATTAACACTTATACGGTAGCATCAGTATGTAGCATGCCTGACTTTGTCCTGAATTGGTATGCGGACCATTTGTATGGCGAGCCTCCTAGTACAGTTCAGTGGAATGGTATGATGGGCAGACGATTGCAAAGGTCTGTAAAGACTGTTCAAAGTATCTCATCCACATCCATTTGCCCAGTTGCGACCTGGACCATGAGGTCCCGAAGCTTGCCGTGCTTTGCAGCCATGCTCAAGGGAGTCTCACCCTCCTTATCTTCTACCTGCACAAAAGCATCAAGTCATTGAAACAAACATCGGTGTATTCTGCTGCTGCCTGTTGCGAACGCAAAGCTCTGCAAAATGGGCATACAACCTTTCGTTATTATCCAAACTGTTGCGTCTGCCTGCTGTGCAGGCCTTACAGCATGATCTGATGCCAGTAGCGCATGGTCAGCCCAGCTCAGAGGAACCCGTTCTGGAGATGCAGGCAGCATTGAGGCAAACGCAGACTTGCACACCTCAGGATCTGCTCCCTTAGACAACAAGTACAGTGTCATAGTCTGGTCTCCACAGCTGGCAGCAACACCCATTGGAGTGGCACCACTGGCATCCTTTGCTTCCAGCCTGGCTTTGCCTCCCTCCACAAGTGCACGAGCTGAGTCCAGTCTGCCAGCGCTACAAGCTCTGCAAGGTAGAACAGCATAAATGAGGTCAAACACAGCAGTCAAGTCAGGTTGACTGCAGCATTGAAATTGCATGCAGCTCTCCATATATGAGCCCAGATTGTCAGCTTGTCAAGTCTCATACAGGCAGATTGGGTGATGGGTGTTGATGAATTGAGTGCCTAACTCAAAGGATCAGATCAGTTGCAAGGCCGTAGCAGACACAACCTTTCTGGCCTCATTACAGCAGCAGTTTCTGAGCTGGTACCCTGGTATGCCTGATAATTTTACTGGGCAAACAGCTGCTCATGCTTAGCCGACTGTGATGCCTCACACAGTGCATGACTCAACACATTCTGCAGCACCTGTGAAGAGGAGTTGAGCCTGTTGCATCTCTGGCGTTCACCTTGGCTCCAGCTTGCAGCAGAATCTGTATCAAAGGGATGCGGCCTTTGCTGACCTGCACTGCAAGGTATGCAGATCACAGGCTGATTACAGCATTTCTGCACAGTTCTGCATTGCCTGATTGAACAACAAAGGATCGACACCGACTACTTGGAGACGTTACAGGAAAGAACCTAACGGTGCGAAACAAGCAGACTTACTGCATAGTGTAAGGGTGTCTGTCCACTTGAGTTTGCTGCATTGACGTCTGCTTTCAAAGCTATCAAAAGCTGCACTATCTCTGTGTGGCCAGCACTGACAGCTGAATGCAATGGCGTCCATTCCTGCATACATGAGCTGCCGCTGTTTGTATCAAGGCCTACTTGGTTGCAGGCATGTGGCAACTATAGACTGTCAGTACAGATCATGACAATTTTGATAGCACTGATGTAATGACCGTACCTCTTCATCTGCTGTGTTCACATTGGAGCCAGCACCCTTGCTGATCAGGAATTGGAAGAGGTCTTTGTTGCCACCTGAAGCAGCTGCATGTAGCAGTGTCCTGTAAGATGATGAGAGACGCTCAACGCTTGCTTGAGCACTACCAGGCTGCTGTGGCCACCGGCCTTGTCATGCTGAAAAGAGGGTTGTGAGGGGAGTCAATTGTCACCTGCCATCCTCGTCTGTCTTGCTCAGAAGGCGCTGAAGCTCACTGTCAGGCAAAGACTCAATCTGTTGTAGGTTGCCTTGGCGACAAGCATCTGCTGCTCCTTCCATGAAAAGCTGGTGTAAAAGTTTGGCTCGACACCGTGCACACTTCTTCAGGGAGCCTTGAGCCTGTCTACTCGGATCAAGAACACTTTAGGTGGTCGCGAACTTCGCAAGCGATTGATGCAAGCAGGGCACGTAGTCAGTGTCGCTTTCTAGCCTTTCTATCGCGTCAAAGTACAGAGCGAGACAGATTGAACAAACCAATGCGCATAAAGAATTTAACCATGCAGAAAAAAACAACTGGTATGCTCCGAAACCAGCACACGAAACCATCTCGGAGATTCCTATGATGCTGTTTGTGTCGCTGATGAGCGCAAGACAGCACTGACATTCTGTGAGGTCCTGCTGTCTCTTGTGTTTACTGCGCAGAAGCTCTTGTTTAGAGTTTGCAGACGAGCACAGCCCGACCGGGGTCGCGTTTTCCTGACGTGCATGAAGGCTCTGTTGACGCTTAGCTGCTGGGTCCTGGTGGTCCTGAAGGCTACCGCTGCGGCCTCACACAATCCTGTTGTTCTTCTCCCAGGTAGGCCCTGGCAAAGACAGGAGTGTCTGATGGCGCCACTGGTCCCACTTTTGTTCCTGTACAAGTGTGGCACTGTTTCCACAGGCCTGGCTGGTTCCGTCCTTGAAGCTAAGTTGGACCGGAAAGAGACTCCAAGCTGGTACTGCAGCAAAGAGCACGACTGGGAGGTGGAATGGCTGTCTTTGAAAGCAGCTTCCAGACCAGACTGCCTACTGGATGAGCTGACCGTGCAGTATGACCCAGACACGAGAAGGTCAGCAACAGCCTGCAATGACCGCCTTGACGCATGCAACAGACAATAAGCATACGTTAGAACAACAACGCAGCTTCTGTAATGCAGCTATCACAATCAGGAAGGCATACAGATACGGCCTTTTGATTTTGGCGGCCTAGGCGGCATATACTCGATAGACCCTGACCTCCCAGGCTTCACAGCTACATACAAGCCCATCATAGACAAACTTACAGAAGCTGGGTACAAAGAGAATGAAGATCTGTTTGGAGCCCCTTACGATTTCAGACTGGCGGGCGATGGTTTAGCTCAGGCAAGCACAGCTATCATTTTGCTGCTCTCCGTGTGCATTGCTGTTCGCTCCTGCCATGACACCCTGCTGATCTGGGGCCATCAATGTTCTGTGTTCATTCAGACATATCAAGGAAGCTTGTCAGCACTTGATGCCAACATAGCTCGTCACAGCAATTGGTTTGTTTTATGCTCTGTCAGTTTTATCCCCCTTCACGATAGTGCCTTGACATGTGCACTGTCAAGGCATGAAAGCAGGCATACAGCTGTCGTGACTAGTCTCAGACCAAAGACACGGTACATCGCTGGTGTGCATGCAGACAGGACACTTTAACAAGATGCGGGATCTGATAGAGCATGCTGTCAAGAAGAATGGTGGCAGGCAGGCTGTGATCGTGGCCCACTCCATGGGCTGCTTAGTCAGCCTGTACTTTATCACTCGGCAATCTGCAGACTGGAGGTAGGCTCGAACAAAAGAACAAGAAGAGAAAACAAAAGATTGTGCTGTTGAGTGATTTTCTGTAGCCATGCTTGCGGATAGGCTTGAGGAGCTGCAGCAACACCAAAGACATGAACCTTTATACAGTCAAGATGGTCTTGCCATGGTCTTCTGCTGCTGCAAATCCGTGCAAACCTGTTGGAAAACGTGATATGCCTTGGACATTGCATGTCTACCAGTCACGTCATGACCTGCCTTGGTTTGTCGGACCTCATCACCCCTATGCTGCAGCTGAGGTATTTCAGCAATTCATCTCATCTTCTTCAGAGGCATCGTCTTAGTCAGATCACTGTTCATGCCGTCTCAGGTTGAATGCATGGTTGCCAGGGTTGGATGAAGTCTTGTTCTTGATGCAGATTTACATATTTGAAGGGCTTGGTGGCAATTTCAGCTCCTTGGGAGGGCAGCATCACAGCCCTCAAAGGTATGCATTCAAAGAAGACTCGATCAAGAAGTCATTGTATCACATCATCATGATTGCCATGTCGACCTATGTGCTTATGTGGACATCATGCATGCTGGTCAATGCACACGTGAGCACTGTGCATTCATCATTTCAAAGACGTACAGGTTGTGTAGCAACAGACACTGCACATCAAACGGAAAGGAGCACATGCATGCACATAAGTCAGTCAAGGGAGCCGTACACAAGCTGTGCAACAAGGTCGGGTCATGTGCAATGCGCTGGTTCAATAGCCTGTACAGAGATCAGTATGGGCGTTATTTTCCCTGAGAATGAACATGCAGGGTGCTAGCACCACATTATGCTTTTGCGCAGGCACAGTGAGGCAAGGTGGCTCAATGATGCCTTCTGATGAAGTGCACTTGGCCTCATTGAGCCACTTCGCCTCGCTGTGTGCCTGCAAGAAAATATCATGCGGAGCTAGCATGGTACAACACCCAATTTTGCTGCATAGCCTGTGACCATCTCCCCAGGCTGACTGATGTTGTCATCAAGTGTCAAGGTCTGTGCATCATCACAGCGTCTAGTCTCGAAAGCTGCCCACCATGTCCTCAAGCCCCTCTCATACCCATTCAGGTAGTCGCAGCTGTCACATTCCCAAACATGACCCATGACCTGCTTCTTGTACCTGTCCAGGTAGCGTGTCAGGGGACAATTTTGACATCCCCAAAGTGCCTCATGATCTGCTGAGGCCCATCCAGTCAACGGCCCCGGCTGCGCCCTGGCTCTTCCCCACGCCGGACATCTGGCAAGACAAGGTTGTGGTGGAGACACAGGGCGGGGACCAGTACACCACTAAAGACATTGAGAGGATGCTGAGAGACCTGCACCTTGAACAGCAGGTCAGCTCTCTTTGCCTCTCGGCAGACAGCTAACTGCTGTTGTTTTGCGAATGACAATATGGCGCTTCAGAGAAGGGGCAGGGACATCTGCGCCTCTCAGGACATTGAGCACATGCTCAGGGGCCTGCACTCTGGTGTAAGATATCTCCCTAGAGTCAAAACGCCTACTACCGGTCCCCCACCGTCTTTAAGTTCAGGTTTCCACTGTGGTACTTAGGGTTTCCCCTGTGGCACTAGGGTTTCACTGTGGCACTTAGGGTTTCCACTGTCATACTTTGAAACGAGCACCCTAAAGGAAAGTTCCAGGGGCGCCCACTTTGAAAATGAAAGGGAGTGGATTGTTGACATTTCTACATCCCCAAGAGCAGCAGGTAAAAGCTATACTGACTGTCTATGTGCAGGCTGGTCTTAGTACATTACTCAGGACAGTGAACAGTTTCAAGTATGTCCACCGTCAACAGCAGCTGCTGTACCCCTTCAAACATTGCAGATCACCTTTTTGCATTTCAACAGATCATCAGAGACAACTCAGAGAGCCCAAACACTGACACTTCCAGGAAATCTAGGCAAAGTTGTTTGGGGAAATCTAGAAATTTTCAAGCAGTGCTCAAGCAGCATCACAGCTCCTCAATGCCCAACTTGAAGTGTACAGGACCCAAGCTTCCAGGTTGGGCCTCTTTGTTACACTGCAACGATTGATCCTGCGTGTGCTTTTTGCAGGCTGAAGTGTATGGGGTGACCCGGGGACTGACGTATCCAGTCCCCTTGCTGGATCTGAGGGTTTACTGCCTGTTTGGATATGGTGTGGACACAGACGAGGGGTACCTCTACAATGTGGACCATTTCAATGCATCAGCGCCCCCAGCACCCACCCGAACTCAGCAGGGGGATGGCGACGGCACTGTCAACCTGGCCTCTCTTCAAGCGTGTACAAAGTAAGTCTTGCTGCATTGCAAGAGCAACTGCACTCACACACATGTATGATGCAAGAGTCTCCTAGAGCCAGGCTTGATGAAAGTAATAGCACACTGACTTTGGTCTTTTTCCAGCCTATATTAGTAAGCCCTGCTGCTGCCAAATCGTGTGCGCGCGCGCAGCTGCTGTAGGGTACAGTGACTGTGACACTTTACGTGCTAGGCTTGGCACAGCAGCAGCAATGGTGCAGTAAAGCCTCAAAGCCTGCAGCATTTACCTTGTGTGATTCCAACACCTGATACTGTGCAAGAAACCCTGCTGCATGCAATGCAAGCTTCAGCTCCATGCCCACCAAAATCGTTTGTTTAGTCTCTAGGGAGTATCTCTGCTTTGTAGTGAAGGGTCTTGTCTGTACAGCATTCACAGCTGTTTGCAAATTTCCTTGCTCTGGTGTGAGGCATCCCCCTACGCACGACCAGATATTCTTCTTCGCCTGTTCAGACCCACTTGGCGTGCTTTCTGTGTATCATGTAGCTTCTGAAATCATTGTCTCTGCAACATAGGCTGGGACCACAGGCGGTAATAAAGACATACAAAGGAGCAGAACACACTGAGATCCTCACCAATGATGCAGCAGTTGCAGATTTGCTTGATATTTTGACAGAAGATTTCAGAGTCTTGCCTGCCTTCTTGAGAAGATTCTGGGGATCCCTGCCAAGCTTCAGAAGCCGGGGTCAGTTTCAGTAAAACAAGCTATTGGATGCACATCTGTATCAGCAGGTTACAGAAACCATGTTGCTGGTATAGCAACTCCCTGTAGTTGTGGACAATGGATCCAACCACGCATTTCCGGGGATGCGCTAATGTTTGAATCCCGGAAATATGCCTGTGCAACTTCCTGTATATTGACTTTGCTGCTATCCCACCTGGCCTTTGTAGGTATAGGCTGGTGCAGGACTCACCCTGAATGTATGACTTGTTGCTTAGCCCGTGTGAACATTTGATGAACGCGTTTGTGGTAGTTTGTAGCGTTGCAATTTGTTGACGTTGAGGGTTTTCCTGCTGAATCCTGAGCCTTTCTTGGCCCAGTACTGTTGTTGAGCAGCATTTCAGTGACATCCACAACGTCCCCGAGCGCTGCATGCTTATTCAGGAACTGATACCAAGCTTCGAAAAGCGGAAGCATGCTGATGTTCACGCGGGGATTTTGTATGTCTCAGGCTGACAAATCAGCTGTCCCAGGCAAACCGTCAATCCCGCGGGATCGCCGATGGGATCGCGGATTTTGGTCGCAGCTGCGGACAGTTCGAACATTTCAATTTGCCCTGACTAAAACCCTAACCCGCTGGGATGCGTCATGGGGCGCTGACGCAGTCATCTGCACGCGTACCATCTGTTAGAACCCTGCAGCGCTCCTGTTCAGCGAATCGCCTACGAGAGACGTCCTGTACTCAGGGACCCCCAAAGCATACAGGCTTTGCTGCAGCGTTGGCGACATTCACACACTCTATTCGCACGGTAAGCCTGGGCTTGCTAGCGGTTCGTTGTCTTGTGCTCTGCTCACTAGGTTGTTAAGGTAGTGTCGGAAACGACAGCTTCGCCACACCACGGACAACTTGCATCTTTCAAGCTGCTTTGTGCTGATTATATTGGTTCACTTGATGTTTCTTAAAATACCGTGCTGGCTTTCTTCCCAGGCGTCGTCCCCGGCGGTTTAGTCGAGGCATGACGATTATACCGTGCTGACAGACTGCCCTTTGCTGCAGGACGCTACACGCCTTCAGAGCTCGGACACGTTTTGTCAATTTTGATCGGGTCGTGGTAAATTCAACAAGCCCAGGTGAGCTGCGCACTTGAAGCGAATCGTTGTTAGGTCACGCCGTCAACGTACACCTCAGCAGATCTGAACAGTGCGTTTGCGCTTCATCGCCGCTGAGGGTCTGTTTCGCGGTGCATTGGTCATGTTGATTGCATTCACCGTCAACATGAGGCAGCGACAGCCTGGTTTTCCTGTCCTCGGGTCGCTGACTGTTGTATCCTGCACCCAGTCGAGCCAGCTATCCTCGGCTTACAGCCTGCAGCAAGCCAAATATGGCATGTGGTGTGCTTGATTGACTTGCTCACCACATTAGTGGTTTTACAGCACTCTCTTTCTGCTCAGAACCCCTGTCATTGCACTAAAAGCATGCCACCTGGACAGATCTGTCCTTGCAAGCTCCACCAGAGACCTGCAGAGACCTAAGCCTGCTGTGTTCTGGTATTTGCAGAAAGATGTCAGCAGCAGCAGATGACAGGAAGTCAAGTGTGGAGGGTACTCCCATGGGTGGAGGGCCAGTGAAGGGTGCAGCTGAGATCACAGGCGGCTACCTCAACTACACCTTCATTGTCCTCAATTTGATGCTATCCTGGCTGGGATTCTTCCTGGTCCTATGCTCCCTGTCAGCCCTACAGAACCAGATCAATAAGCACCAAGATATACAAACCAATGTGAACGATTTCTACGTGTCTCAGACCTATGGGTCAGATGACTTCCATGCATACGCTGTTAATGCTGGATACCCAGCTCTTCCTCCTGGCAGGCTGCTGAGATTTGAGTGGTGAGGGCCCAAGTGCTGGTCTAATGCCCATGTGCATGATGCTTCTCTGCAATTTGTGGGATGTCATTTTATCTGCTGTCTTTCAAAGGGGTGTTCATGCATGCTATCTGTTTTTTTGTTTTCTTTCATGCACAGAACCTCACTCTTGCCCAGGGACCAGTGGAGCAACTGATGCATGGCTTATGCATGTCGATGGCCATATAATACAAATTTAGGCATTTTCCCTTGTTTCAAATGCATGCGGCTCACAATTTGTTGTGTCCTTTACTAAGATTGCTTTGGATGTTTTGTGCAGGTTTGTGTTCTTCCTGTCTCTGGTCACTCTGTCTATTGTGAACCTTGCTCTGATTGGCCGCATCACTCGCCAGACTCGCTCCATGATGGTCGGCTACATGGCTGTCAACCTGGCCCTTACAATCTACAGCACCAACCGCATCTACGACCTGTCTCACTTCTCTGGCCACGGCAAGTACTACCACTCAGCTCGTGCCACATTCACTGGCTTCATCTTCTTGGACATTGGCTTCTTTGGTCTGATCTACTTGCTGGGTCTGGAGTTCTAGAGCAGCTACAGGGAGAGGAATGCTGGAATTGTGTAGCACGGATGCAGCTCACACAATGAGTTAGGTTGTGAGTGAGTGCGCCTGATACTGCATAGCTGAAGTGTGACTGACGACTACGAGTACAATTGCTTGCTAGGTCACAGCGTGCAGGTGCTGTTGATGGCTTGTTGACGACTGAACAGTATGACCCACATGAGACATCTGTCAACCCCACTGGGTATTACTGTTCGCTGTGTTGTAGTGCTACTAGACAGAATCGGCGTTACATACTAAGTCAGTTCCTTTTGTTCAGTTCTCAGTCAAGTTTGCCTATAGCTGAAGTGATGCTGACTGCAGTGCATACTCATAAGGAAGGTCACAAGTGCTTGATCTGACTGTCTACATGGTCGCTGCAATTGAATGTGTAAATATACTCTCACCCAACATCTGCTGTCGTCATGGTGCGTGTCACTGTGCGTTGCAATGCAGTTTGCCGGCACACTTGCTACTGCACGGCAAACAAGTAATTGACCGGAATAGCCAGTGATAACAGTTTGAGCAGCCAAGTGACTACGGAAAACCGAGATCACAGCGTCACTCGCTTCACCTTACCTTCAGGAGGTCAGCGTAGTATGCACATGGTCAAGGACTGCCTATGCTCTCTGACTGTGCAGTCTGCTGTGTGCATTGACTTTCTGCAGATCGTAAAAATGAGTTGCAAGCGCTATGCTGGGCAAAACCAATTCGTCTTCTCTCAAAAGTTGCGCAATGAAAGCTACTAAAACCTACCACAATGTTCAGCAGACCAACTAAGCAGCATAAGGATGGGTTGTACAGATGAGAATGTCATGTGCCATATGGGACTTGCATACGGAAACCCTGGATACTGAAAGGAAACAAACAATGGAGACCCGCACCATGGGCCTGATTTTGAACAAGGAGACTGTTACCACCAGGCTATCTGACAGCTGTGACCTCACTGTATCCTGAAATCCAGCAGCTCAACAGTATACAAGAAATCTGCTTTCTGGTTTGCAAAAGGCACTGCTGAGTTGCTGGTCATGTGCTCTGTGACTCCACGCAAAGTGGACATCTGCTGTACCAGGCTGATGTGCTCCTGCACCAAGCCCTTCAGCTGTGAAAGAACCTGCAGCACACCTCGCACAGTAAGGGAACACGCTCTGTCAACAGCAAAAGCTGTCTCTAGCTCACACAACTCTTTGTAGCTTGCCTTGATCAACCAAAGTTCAGACCAAATGGGAACTATAGCCTCTCCTCAAATCAGCATGCTGTGATCAAAAAATCTACAGCTGCCATGCGTTCTGTTGGCCAGGCAGGACTGTGCGGCAAGCACATAAAATGCGTGGAAGTTCATGCAGGGAGCGCATCAAACCAAGCATTGATAAGAAATACAGCTCCTGAGATTTGGTTTTCTCGAAACGCCTCCTAAAGATGAAGTCAACTACTGAGCACTTGCCAAGAAGCAATGCAGCTTGCCTTTGCAGCGCCTGGTCATCAACATGAGCGGGGGCTTGCATGAACAAGTGCACTTTCTAGCAAGGCCACAGAGCATCTGTGACTGACCTTTGATCTGACTGTGACAATAGTTTGCAGCCCTCACAACCCAACAAGTTTCCTGTTTGACAGTCAGTGAGATTCAGTGAGGCAGAGACTTGCCTTGGCAGAGGCTGGGTGGCGGTGGAGGGAGGGAATGTGGGCATCAAACAGCAGGGACAGCCACTCCAGAACCTGCTGCATCTTGGGGATGCGCAGTGGGGATTTGGACTCCTCCAGGGATGCAGGCATAACATCATTCAGGCTGCCTGCAATGGCACAGACGCATGTTGCAACAGAGGCTGCTGGGAGGGGGCTCTGGAGAGAACAGGTGACACTGTTTCAATCAATCAATCGGTCGATCAATGTACATTTCCTACCCTTGGAACTCATTTGAGCAGTCAACAGACAGTGGATGGAAAGTTGACCTTTGCTAAGCGCATGCACAGCTGAGTGGCTGAGCACTAGAAAGTCTGCCAGACAGCCTGCTGGCCATACATGTGTTGCCTAAAGTTGCTGCTGACTGTGCAGTGAGTGCTCAGAAGGAGGGCATACATGACGCATCATAACAACCAGTGCTTACTTTGATGGCATGCTGAACCTGACGACATATAGGATCTGCATATTGTGCTATGTGGCTCACCTGAGTATTTGCCAAGCAGTTTGAGGAGGTACTGAGCAAGTGTGAGCGCCTGAGGAGTGGACAGCTGGCGCAGGGATGACATGAGCAGCTGTGAGTCATGTGCCATGGTCACTATTGGGTGAAGGCAAACCTCCTGCAGGAGGCACCAATATCATCATTACACCTACCTTGATTGCCTCAGGGAATGCTCAAGTTCCAGAATCTTTCAAAATGTTAGGTGAACATGTCCAACTCAATGTATCTTGAAACTATTTTTTGCTGACCTTGAGGTCAGACCAGAAGCAACAAGCTCGAAACAAGGTTGCAACCAACAATTTTTGAGGGGTTCTCTTATGTGAGAAAGCAATTGCACAAGGCAAAGCTTGAATTTGCACCTTATGTGCTTCGCAAATGATTGTTGCACAGCAATGTGGCTTATAGCATGACTCATGGAGAATGTTTGCATTGATCAGCAAGCACAGCCTGAAATTACAGCGTGACACATGCACCACAGCAGCATCTGCATAGATTTGGCTCTGAATGCAGAGCAGTAGATTTGCAAGTATGATAAGAACCAATTGCAACACAACACAGAAGAGCACCAATCACAACACCCAAGGCAGCACCAACCACATGAACAAAGCCAATCAAAACACCACACGGAAGAGCACCAGTCACAACTCCCAATGAGAGGATCAGATAGGGAGAGTGTACCTGCGCAGTCATCTGATCCACAGCTGCAGCAGCATAAGCTGCTTTGGCAACCCTCTCTTGCAGAGCTTCATCAACGCTCGTCAGCTCTCCCTCTGTTCTGATGTGTGCCAGGCAGGCACTCTCAGCACTCTCTACAGCCGTCACTGCCAGCTTGCGAAGCCATTGGTGGTGCTGCTTGCAGTTGCCTTCCAAAGCGGAAGTTGCAGGTGACAGAAGCAGCTGAAGAACAGGTATCAGCTCCTCCCTAGGCAGATCCTTGGCCTGCAAAAGCAACAGCTCAGATTTGAATACAAGCCACCCTGCTGTGCATGCTGGGGGCGTTTTTTCAAAGTGAATGCTGTTATGGTTTGTGACCAAGGAGCTGACATGCACGCAGTCAGTACACCTGCAAGCTGGTCTATCAGAAAAGCGATACGCAGTGCTGAAGCTGAATGCACAAACTGACAGGGGACTTATGTATACCAAGCTGTTAACAGCAACAGTGTCTTCATCCAGCAGATAGCGCAAGTCTAACTTAAGTGACCAAAACCAGATTACGTCATGCAAGGTGTACTCATGGTACCGCTATCACAGAGCACATGCCCAATCAGCACATGAACAACAAAGATGAATCCAGCAACATTGGATCCCCTTAATCATTCACCTTGTAAAGCATGCCGGGCAACACAGAAAAGCGGCCAGCCTGCACCATTGCCAGAACAAGACCAGGGCATTGGGCCAGGGCAGGCAGGGCATGTCGCCGCAACAGGGCCTCCAAAGCAGCCCACCACTGCTTTTGTGTCAAAAACGCCGCAGTGGAAGCTACAATGTCAGAAGACAGGTGGACTTTGCTCTCTGAGCAGCTTTCCATAAGATCTGAGATGAAGCGTCTGCAGGTGTCCTTGTCTGACCAGCCAGCTGACAGCTGCTGAGTTAGCTGCTGCTCCAGAAGCTGAGCTTGCTGGCTTGATGCAGCAAGTTGCCAGCTGCACAACAACACTGGTTGAGACGAGAGCAGCTATGATCATAGATATCTGAGACACAGGGTGAGAACATGCAATCATGAGTCCTCTGTACTGCCTTCATGGAGATGACAATCAGTCCCATTGTCTCTCAAGACATTAGGGGCGGCTTGTCATGTGCATGTGTACATCAGTACACGGACACACATGCCAGTGACTAATGAGCAACAACAACACACGACTGTTGCTGAACCTATTGCAGCAGTACCTCATCAGCTGCCATGCTAGCTTGATCAACTTGCAAGCATGATGAACAGCAGCTATTGTGAAGATGCACCTATTCAGACATGGCCATTCAAGACAGCAGCAGGACCAGCACTGTGTGAGGATAGATGTGCAGCAGTCCCAGCAGCATTGGGACCACGCCAGGGTTGAGCAATGACTGCACCTGACAGTGGCTGGAACAGCAATGGGTGCCTGACTGTGGTGGCCGCTGCTGCTGGCTTCTCTGCTCTGAGCCAGGGACTGAGTCCAGGATGGGCGAGCATGCTCAAGCTGAGGTGGCGTGCTGCTGCTGGTGCACTCTTCTTCGCCCAACGCCCGGACAGCTGCTCTGGCTGCTGGGTTTGAGTTCAATGAGCGAAGGTTAAGTGCACCTACCAATGAAGCTAAAGTGGCTGGCTGAGCCTGCAGCACATTTGCAACACATGAGTGGATGAGACATATGTGCCGCTCCTTGAGTGCATTACCAAGGCGTCCGTTGTGCTTTGATACGGGCATAAGCATTTGAATCTTGGCTGCCACAGACTGGTGAAAGACAAGTTCTGGTGAATGGAGGCTTGTCAGGCATCAGGTGTGCGTCTGACAACTTGTGTGCATGTCACAACACTTGAGTCAGCTCAGCCTGAGTCAGCTCAGCTTGAGTCAGCTCAGCTTGAGTCAGGTCTCCTGTGGGAAGTCAGTGTGACTAGAGGTATATGACTTTGAAGTAGGGACTAGCAACACCTGTGCTGCAGTTGTGCTACCTGTTCAACAGCACAGCAAGCGATGCCCAACAGCACTACCATGCAGCGGCAACAGTGTCTGGCCTCACGGCAGCAACAGCACCCCAACAAGTCATTTCACCTGAGCAGAAATGGACCAGACAGCATCATTGAATAGCAGCGCCAGATGGCCCATGCCACTCTGCACTTGCACTGCCTCTTGCCTTCTGCTGTCAGGGCCACTGTGCAGCTGAGCAGCAGCAGCAGGTGCTCTGTTTGGAAGCTTGACAGGCGTCACAGACTGCACACATCCGTACAAGCTGTCTGTGATGACCACCTCCAGCCCCAAGGTCTGATGACCGTTGGTTGGAAGCTCTGGTGCTTCTTTGATAGCTGCCATGGTGTGACCGCCCAAAGGGATCACCATAGGCCTGAAAGGCTCAGGCCCATTGGCAGATTTTGCCAGATCTGCTGTCTCCACAGGGGCAGCTGGTTTTCTACGCTTTTTGCCCAACTTAGGTTCTCTGCTAGGCTTTGAATTAGAGTCAAAGGGCTGCTGCTGTGGCTGATCATCAGATGTGGATTCAGAGGTTGAAGCAAAGCCAAGCAGTTGTCTGCTGCTTTGCAGCTTGAAGGCAGCGACGCCTGAGGCAGCATTTGGGACTATATTAAAAGCCTGGAGCAAGCCTCCTGACCATAGACAGATGAGCTGCTGATCTCTGATGCTGGCAGAGGCTAGCTTTGCATTGTTTGCTGGCTGTGGTATAACATGAGTCCCCATTAGCTTGCCTCCCTGCAATGCAGTTGTAAAATATTGAAAAGCACATAGGCTGCGATTACAGGTTGTTGTGCATGAATGTATGGCTATGCTCAAGTACCATGCCCCTTCACGCAAGCATGTCCCTTTGCTACAGGGTGACAGCGGCTTTTAACAGCACCTCACGGCATCAATATGCATTGAACAGCAGGGGCACAAAGGCTGTACCAGCAGGTCATACAGCTCCAGTTGGGAACTGCCATTGCCCTTGACTGTGCAGACCACAGCCAGAGTGCTGCCGTCAGCTGTTGCGCTCAACACTCTGCACCCTACTGGTCTAGCAGGCAGCCCTTTGCTGTCCTCAACACCACAGGCCACACTACCATCTGAGTAGACAACTGCAACTGAGCTGCTGCTGCCTCCCTCTTGTGCTTCAGTATGGAAGGTAGACTGGGCTGCAATGGGGTGCAGCGAGTGCACACTGCCAGGCAGGACAAGCCGCTTTGCAAGCTGCTCCAAGCTGCCACTGGTCGAACTTGCAGGCCATGATAACAAAGTTTGTGTGCTGCTGCTGCTGATAGGGGTTTGCTGGACCACAGCATGGTAACTGCTGCTGCTTGATGCAAAGACGGCTGTGGTAGTAAATTTGAGGTGCTGAGAGCCAAGGGCCCAACTAGTAACTTGTTCCTGCATGACATGGATTGGTAGCTGAGGCAAGCCAGGCCACAGCATAGGAGGTGTTGAATTGAACTGGTCTTTGTCGTGCGATTGACGAACGCAAGAGACGCCAGCACGCTATCGAACAAATGCAGCAATAGGTTGCAGTGCATGCACGTGGCGGGGCGTTTGCGCGCAGACGGTGTTCTGGTGCAACTCACCTGTCGAGCTGAGCTGTAGCATACAACGCCGTCGTTTTGTATTGTGACCAGCACCTCGTCAGCCTTTGCACCGCGGGCGATGCCACGAACACTATTGCTTCCACGGGGACAAAGACAGTAGGCGTGAGCACTCATTTCGATAAAAGGGCTCACACGTGAAGCATAGTGCTCAAGTTCAGCAGACAAAGGCTTTGAAGATGCGCAGGGACCGCCGACAACAACAGCCAGGTGCAACGGCAAGGTGCTGCAAAAGGCTGTGCAGTCGCCAGGGACGCCATATAATACGGGTTTACCGTATTACCGTAACATCCAGCGTAATGGCAAATACAACTTTGCCGGCTACTCAATAGCATGTAGGACACCTGCGCTTAGTCTTTTGCGTCACCACTTCAACACGCAGCATAAATGGTCAAGCCTCAGCTGCCGCTCTTGTATAATACTTTAATCAACGTGCAGCTGTGAGATAGCATCATTGTGCTCATCAAGGACGAGGTGGCAGTGCATGCAGACAATGTCGGTGATCAGTTTAGTGGTTCAGTGATCAATGGCCACCACTGCTTGTCACCATGCAATGCCAAGAATGTGCCAAGAAAGGCCGTTGGGCCCAACCCCGGGATAAATGCGTACTGTTCGATTGATCGAGAACACGCAAGCAGTCAGACTGGGCGCATGCTTCGAAAGGACTAGCAGCAAGCAGCATCCAACTCACTCTGCTTAAAATAAACTCTGTCTGTGCCCTGCAGAGGTAAGACTGCCTGTCGTCGAGCCTCGAGTGACTAAGGCAGTTGCGACTGATTACGGCAGCCACGACTCCCAGAAGCCGATAGTTGGCATGTCTTGTGGTTTAGCGTCAGCCGTGCAAGCAATTTCTTGCAGAGGAAGGGCTCCTGTAGTTGTCGCCCGAATTACAAGCAGGGTCTCCTCCGCTTTGCAGCCGTCCAACCGCATGGTGGTTCCCAAAGCAGTCAAACGCAATAACGTCGCCTTCTTTGAGCACCTTTTCCTTGGGATGCGTATCTAAAGAAGTGCGTTTTGGTCGAGCTGCTGTCAATGTAGATTGTGGATGCGAACGCCAAAGCGCGTATACCAAACTCCACAGAGGCCACATGCCTGCCACCGTATCCTGCGAACATGCTCGAGCAGAAACTTCAACACTGTTTGACAGGTCGGAAACATGGACACCGCACACACCTTTTACGAAGAAGGTCTAGGTCTTGTGTACGACCCGTCAGTCCGTTCTGGTCGAAGAAAGGTGTAGGAGTCTCCTGGCTCAACATGGGAGACCAACAGGTATTTGCCGGAGCAATGTTCTCAATCAAGATGTCAAACTTTCGGTCATCCGAAAGCTGCAGACAATGGACAGCTCGGCTGTGTGACGGTTTGCACGTCTGCATCTATCAATCAGTAAATAAGCAAGAATTCATAAGGTGACATCTTGACTCTTGAAGGTCCACATAGATCAAGAGGAAAGTATATCCAGGACACCAGGCCCAGTCAGGCTATTGTTGCCTGACTTTCATGCTTTGCAAAGATAACTGCAGCATGTTGAAACAAAGCTGAAAGGGACTCAATTCAAGGCTGAGTTTGACGTTCAGTCCCATCACCGAGATCCCCAGATCGTTGGGGACAGCACTTCAGCGTTACAGAGAAACTCAGCAACAGCACAGGCAATGACAAAGGATCTTTTCAAGGCTTGCTGTTGCCGTGTCATATTAAAACGGCAAAAGCTATAGCCCAGTTCTACAGAACAATGCTTGAGGTGTGCCTCTGCACAGCTCTCAGCTGCTAATGTTACTCAGAGACTAGCGTTGCAAATATGCGCAACGTCAAGTTGATGCATGCTCTCAGTTCTTTATGGTCCAGAATATAAACACGTTTGCATGCGTCAAGCACAACACGCAGGCTGAATTTCAATTAACTGTGTCTTTGTACAATCAAATTGTGTATACGCTGTTTATCACACTGCCATGTACACGTCAGCTGGCCTGTTGCGTCTTTTATGTCAGTTTCACAACTCTGAATGTTTGTAGGCAGAAGCAGCAGAGCATACAGATGCAGACGGTCAGGTATATGTACATGTAGAGCTAGGATATGGTACGACCTTGACATTCCAGGAGGATGCAGGGCTGGGACCTCTGAATACGCAAAGCATACGAAGGCTGGCATTGTGCCTTGTACATTTTTGACTACGAAGGCACCTACAACAGGATAGTACAAGCTGGTATAAACCAGGTAGATCATCCATACAAGGACAAAGCTGACACTCTTGATCATGCTAGACAATGGAATCAAATCAGGTTTTCAGACATTGTGGCTGTCAATGAAGCTCCTACAGATGCAATTTAAGAGAGGCCACCTGTTGTACGGGTTTGGTCATGAAATATGCAGCTTACAGCACCGGAGATGTCCAAAGATACTGCTTGTATCACATTGACCGTCAGAAAAGCAACTGCTTTGTTGTGGCAGCATCAACAACGTGTGTGGTAGTGAACCTGACTGACCTGGCGGATTTTCTATGAAACCATACCTGTTGACTTTAGCTGTTCACAACACTGTCAACATGTCAAATAGTCTACCTGCAATGAGTTGAGACGGTCCTGATCTACTGACTAAGCCTTGCAAAGGCAGACACAACTCTTTCAGATTACGTCTCACAATTTCACACTTGGTTTTGTGTTCATCAAAGTTCAGGTCCACTCCTACACTGGGTTCTTTTCGCTGACATGTTTGTTTTATCATCTCACCAAAAGTTTTGAGCAACACAAGGGCAGTCTCCACAGCTGTCTGTGCATATGCCTGATGCGCACTGGCAAGCAGTAGCTGCAAGCACGACACAATTTGACAGCAGTGGTCCAGCTTGAGAAGCTGTGGGCTGTCCTTGGTCGTGCTGAACACATCCATGGCCACAGACGCATCTGCGTAGCATGGAAGCATGTCACCGCCGACTGTGATGATGCATGTGCTGTCAAGCAGCTCACCAACACAGCTGTCTAGACATTCATCCAGACATTCAATCATTGTCTTTCCCTAGGGTCAGGTAGATACAGTCCTGAGTGGCTCCCTGTATGCTATCTATATGTAGGAGTCCGGAGTTGCTTGCTGATGGTCTGCATGGACACTTGACAGAAGCACTCTGTAGCAGCATGGCGGAACCAAGCATGAGGCCAGCAACTGCTGCAGCAGCTCTGACGTGTGCTGTACTGTAAAGTCAGGTTGATCAGCTATGCAGGTCTTTTCCTCGAACAGAATGGGAATGCTTTGAGTGATTCTAGCAAGCAACATAGACAGAAGTGTTACCTGAGGACTGCAGTAAGGCAGCCAACGCGCCTCTCACGTCCCCTCTTGCCCAAAAGCTTCTGACTAGCTGCAAAGTTGCCTGCCTGCTACTCAGGATGCTCACCACTGTTTGGTTTTTGGCCATCAGCTGGGCTATCACCTCTGTGTCAGACACCTGTGCATAATAGCCCTGCATGACAGCCATACTATGTACAAGACTAGCACTTGTGGCAGAACATGGTGAAGTTGGATAGATGCATCAGGAGAATCCTGTCTGAAAAAAGCTGACTTGCACTGCATGCACCTGATGCCTAAGCCCTCGTTTCAATGATCGTTGTGATTATGACTAGGAGCTTCTGATAGTGCTGGTGCTTTGTCAGCAAGGCACACAAGCAAGGGACCAGCTTGGTGAAGAAGATGCTTGTGTATCTGCAATACATGCAATCAGCGCCATGTACTGGCATGTTGCACTACCACGAATGTTCTGTTTAGCGCAACTTAAAACATGCACAACTCCCAAGCCACCAGCATAGATTTGAGCAACGTCCAGCAGCACAAGCAACCAAGCTATGGCTGAAAACAGAGCCTACACAAGAGGACCAACTAGGCTATGTATGTGATCATGGTGCTAGACTAGGAGGGATTGACTTACCGGTCTCGGGCTGAGGCTAGGAGGCAGGAAGGCCTCTATGTCCAGCCCTCCTGGCTCAGAGCTCAGCTCAGGCACTCTCCTCCTAGACTCAGGACTCAGCTCTGATGCTCTGCTTCTGAACTCAGAGCTCCGCTGAGTCGCCCTGCTGCTGTTGCTGCTGCTCAACAAAGCCGACTGTTGCACCCCAATTCCAATGCCACCAGCAGAGTTGGAAGCCAAAGCACATCCTGGTATTGCTGCATCATCAGAGTGGCTCAGTGTTGCATGATCTGTGCTGACAGCAGGCAATTGATAACCAGCTTCTGCCGTTGCAGAGCTGATGCCCACTTGGCAGCCTTCTTGGTCACCAGAGGCCTGTGCTTCTGCAGTAACGCTGAGCTGCTGGAATGGTGTGCTCATGCTGGGCAATGCATCATCAGCAGACCCTATTGGAGTGGCGGGAAGCACTGGGCAGAAGCTTCTGCTGTTCCTGTTTTCATGGCTGAGGCTGCTCTTAGCAACAGGAGACAATGGGAGCGCCTGCTGTGAGCACAATGGGAGACCTGCATCAACATCAAGAGGAGATACATGCAGAAACATGGTCACCGGTATAAGGCTCTTGTAATCAAGGCTGCGGTTGCAAGCATAAAAAAATCTAACTGCTGCAATTCAGAGCTTAAAACCAGGGCTGATGCAACAGGCTGAATGGCAGGACCATGCCAGCATCCAATGCTATTTGGCATGAGATCATGACAGCTGTGTTAGACACAAGCATCACGACTTGCCAGGATCAGCTGCATCATTGTCAGCAACACCTGTCAACGTGACAACAGACAGTAAGAGGGACACCAACTTGCAGGTGCCGCATTGTTGCCTGGTTGCATCCTTGGACTTGCAGAGCCTTGCTGAGGGACTTGCAGAGAAGTAGAGCTTCACCTTGGTCTGCGCCCTGCGTATGTTGTGCTGGCCAACCTTCAGCATCCTTTTTGAGGTTTTCAGCAGGGACCTGTGCCAAGCCGCCATTGTAGGCAACGAGTGGTGCAGCAACAGGCGCTGGGGTTGGTCTCCCCGCAATGGCATGAACGGTGCTAGACAGCAGTGGGGCCTTTGTAGCTCTGATGAGGGCAGGGCTGAGGGCTGACGCATCCTGTTGCACACCCCCTGTAAATGCCCAGTGCAACTACTTTGCTTCTCATCATTGTGACATGAGGCAACAACTGTCAGCCTGGCAATTCAAACGAGCTCTTGGCCAGGGCAAGATGAGGCAGAGGGGGCTATGAAGTACCAAAACACTTCCTGAGAACAGGTGAAGGGACGGCTATAGTACACATGCCCAATCACTAGATTGAGGTGCTATACCAGCAAAGGGCTGGTCAACCACAACACAGCTACATGGACAGACACGCTTCTGCATCAATGCAGTCAGCAGCAGCCAAGGCTTCACAGAGAGTGTGCAGGTCCACCACCCACCAGCAGTCAATGGCGGTGAAAACTGCTCCTGCTGCTGCGTCAACACGATAGATCTGCCTGTTGGACTGCCGGTGGACATCAAACATGGCCTCTGGCTGTGCCCGTCAATGCCTGCATTGCACCTTTCAGGGAATGCAACAGGACACAAGCAGTAGAGGAGGCTCAGGACAGAGCTCTTCCTTTGTGGAGTTCATTGAGGACTGCCGTTTGCAGGGTTTGTTGATGGCTGCACCTTTGAGAAGCACACAGAGACAATCAGCACAAGTAGCCTGCCCTCAGCCGAGCACTTGGCATGGCAACAAGGCTCACTATCTCTACGCACCGTGTCTGCATGGTCAAGTTTGACGATAGAGTGCAAAACAGTGCTTCCTCCATCAAGTCAGTGCAGTGCTTTGGTTCTTGTGCAATGTAGCATCTTGCGTTTCCTGCATGCAACACTGACCAGAGGCTGCAGGTGCCTTCCTGACGGCAGGGCCAGAAAAGGGCCTGATCTTGTTGAGGTCCACCACCCACACGCCTACAAAGCTGTTGTTGCAGGAGCATGCTACCAGTTTGCCGTCCTCCTCATTCAAGCTCGTGTCGCGCACCTACAGCACGTCCAAGCTTTTGCCCAGATTGACAGGTGGATGCATTTGACTTGTTTGCAAATGCAATTTCTGTTGTCTTTCCAGAGGCAGCAGGTTTGGGAGTCACCCATAAACTTCCACCATGAATCGTGATTGCACTCAAGGAGTGCAATAAAGCTGTTCACGCATGATGCCAGACATCTTCCTGTGTGCTTGGCAAGCCCAGTGACAAACCCTTCTTGTGCTCAACACCATTGACCTTTGTGTAGATCCCAGCAACTTCCATTGGACCAAGAATAGCATGGCATGACATGACATCGCAAGGTTAACACAACAATGACCCTTCTGTTGTGCAGAGAGCATGCACCCTGTGTAAATTCAGCATGTACAGCAGGGCTGGCATGCAAGCCCCATGTCTGTGCTATACAGCAAAAGAGATAGCAAGCTTTGCCAAGCGTCAGTGTTTCTGAGCCATGACCAGCAGAATGTAGGTTCAGTATCATGTGCAGTGAATGCGCCAACTCAGGCTGTACCTTAGCCCAAGGAATGTCCACTGTATCTAGGCGCCTGACAGGCTCATATGCCCACACCTTGAGCCCATCCTGCATAGCTGCCAATAGGCAGTCGCCGTTGGCTGGAAAGGCAATCCCTCTCACACCTGCAGCAGGACATATGGCCTTGAGGGTCAGATAGACAAGCAGCTGAAGTGCTCAAGGCAAAAACGCCATGACTCATGATGCAAGAGGTCCAGTAAGCAGGCGCACAGAGGGCAATTTGTTTAGTATCAGGATGTGAGCCACATGTAGTTTGACAGTATTCTGGTGGCACAGCCATCGCCAGGCTAATAATATATTGCTTCGACCTGCATTGCAAGAGAACAAGCTGCCTCAGCAGCTTCTGGTGGTTTTGTCACAGCTTCTCAGCAGGCTTACTGCTGCCTAGACCAGGCAGCGCTGGCTCAGGGAAGCCCTGTATATCAGTCAACTGTTCTCTGATAAAATCAGTGCTGTCTGACACTGGACACGCATGGTACAGCCTGTTCAACAGGTCGTTGCTCGTTGCTGTGGCAATCTGTCAAGGTCTGCCATCAGACATACGCTACTCAGTATGTAACCCCATACATCCGGAAGTATAGATGACAGAGACTGTACACTGCAGCTGAAAGATTTGTAACAAGTTCATGCGTGGCAAAGTGCTGGTGTGGCTTCAGCTTGATGCTGACCTGTGACCTCAGGACCAGCAGTATCAATGAGCTCAGACGTTTCCAAGTCCCACCACTTGACTGTGCGGTCTGCTGAGCTGGTGGCCAGCACAAACTCAGAAGGATGGAACTCCAGCCCGGTGATGGTGTCCTCGTGCTGAAACTCATGCAGCAGCTTGCCAGCTGTCAAATCCCACACCTGAGAAAGGGAAGGGTGGGGGTCATGCAGATGGTGCAGGAGGATCATTGTATGTTGTGAAAGAAGTGCTTATGGTCGTATACACAGACCCAGGCATGTGCACTGCAGCCCAGCATTGCATTGTGAACAGTGGCAGTCTGCTGCTGGCAGGATGCAACAAGCAATGGCTGTGACTCACCAGTCATCAAGCGACACGAGACTACAGTGTCATTGCCATGTGCAATTGATTCCTGAAGCTGCATGACTTGCGGTGTTTCCAGCCATGCAGCCAGTGGCATGGGTTGTGGTCACAAGCTGAACGCTTGCTGGTCAGTCTGCTAGCGAAGCTGCTTCATGAACATACCTTCAAGTCACCGTCTTGACCGCCAGAGGCAACCAGTCTGCCATCAGGGCTGAATTGGACATTGGTCACTCCACGGCTATGCTCCTTGTAGGTATTAATGCAGGCCTTCCTTCTGACATCCCAAACTTTGAGGCTTGTGTCCAGAGATCCTGATGCAAAGAAGTCGCCGAAAGGATGGAAGTCCACGCTCAGACAGCTTGAGCGATGCCCTGTCAACGTTCTGATCACTGCACAGAAAGCAATGTGTTGCTTCTGAACCTTGACAGGCCTTGCTGTGATACTTGTGTTAGCAAGCAGGCTTGGGTGTATTGCTACATGCCAACTTTACACACGGCCTCAGGCAGCGCTGTGACATCAAGCTGCATTGCTTGATGTCACAGTGCCAGCCCCAAGGTGGCATTTTTGTGGAGGCAATGATGCAACAGCTGTGTGCCACAGACAGGCAATGACCTTTGGCTTGCTCCAAGTCCCACAGCTTGACGGTGCCACCTTGGGCACCAGCTACGACAACTTCCTCTGCGTTATCAAAGGAGACACACTCCACTGGACTCTGGTGCCCAGACAAGCTCTGCAAGATACTCTAGCCTGTCAATCTCACATGAGGGTAGCTGTGGCAAGGACCAAACGTCTATAGCAAGAGCAAACCCCACCAGAACAGCTGTTGGCTTCCCAATGGCCCACACATTGACCTTTTTATCTTCACCTGTAGTCAGAAAGAACATGACTGTGAGTTTGTGTTGCCATTGAACAGGTAGATTTGTGCCTTAAGACTGTACGCCATCTTCACCTCCTGTCACCAGTACTCCGGCAGACTTTCTGCCGACCTTCAGGCAATTGACATTAGACGTGTGTGCTACAAACTCTTGCAGCTTGTATGCTCGTTTCATGGTCTTCAATCCTGATTTCACGGAGAACAGCGCAGCAATACAACGTGCATGTTTAGTGATCGGAGGAATCTGCAGTTACAGTAGGTTCAGACACACGCCGTGAAAGAGCAACTGTAATCTCATAGCAAATTGCAGGTGGTCTGACTGCTCCCGACAGCTGCATATAGTGTACGATGCGGTCAAACAAAGTGAGCATCTGCAAAAATATAAACTCACCCAAGGGAAGAAGAGGTCTTATGGTAATGCTCTGAGCTGGTTACGGCAGAAGCCCCTTGGACCTGAGCGTCACGGCCAGCACCGCGGTTGACGGAGACTTCTTTGCATTTCGCGACATGACACAGGTACTCGGAGAGCCGGAAGTGCAGCCACTGCTCTTTGGCCGGTGCTGCACTTCTCATAAACTGCTGCGCCTACCTTGCTGTGCATGCTGAACTCGCTGCCGTGACCTGTTGCCAAAAGCCTAACTAGTCGAGACAAGCAAACGCCACAGCACGTTTTTCGTATCGCATGTCCTCCCGTGGAGGAGGTCGCAGTGGTGGTGCCGGTCGGGAGGCTAGGTGAGCTTGATCACTGATCACAACTAGCACTGCAGCCTGCTGCTTTGCCCTGATCCCTGCCAGACAGGCTTGCAAACGCCTTGGCAGAACCAAAGTGTCTCCGCACCGTGCTCGATGCTCACAGTGTGTGCAGAGGGGGTGGCTGGTCAGGCCGAGGACGTGGCAGAAAGCCTTTGAACAACGGCAACTACTTCGGAGCCAAAGGTCAAGAGATAGGCAAGGACCAGAGCGATGGTGCTGCAACAGCCAAAGTCAAGGTAAAAAGCTCTGCGAGCATATGTATATCATCACACCCTGCAGCTGCACCGTTCAGCTTTTCAGCTTCATGCTGAGTCTATACACCCTATGAAGACGTTCTGTGACTCTGCACCAATGCTGACTTTGTGTTGCATTTCTAGGCTGGGCAAGATGATGACCCTGTCTTGGAGGAAGCACTCGGGTTTGCCACGTTCACCCAGGGCCAAAGTAAGCTGGGGTGGCTGATGAACCTGAATGAGGTGTGCAACTTGCAATGAGGTTTGCAATGCATGTGTCAATCTTCATTCCGGCCCTTTGACCTTATGCTGACAGCTTTTGCAACAATAGAACAGCAGAATTGGTGATCCCTGCCCATGATTGCACAAGCTGCTGCAGACATTGTGTGAATCCCACAGCCCCATTACCTGTTCCATTTGCCCGTTCAGACCACCATGGATGACAAGGACGCTGGACAGGTGGTCAGTGCAGTCAACTGCTACTTTATGTGTCAGGTGGGGTTCTGCAATGGAGCAGCATCCTGCAACCTACACATCTTCAGGTTGCAGCTGTGTCTGCTTGTGCTTTGACAGCAGCATCATGGTTTTGAGGTTATATCTGTGTGCAGCACAGAATGAGTCCATATGACATCCATCTGATTCAGAAAGTGCATATGAGCATGCACTGTTCACGGTGTTTAGCCTCAATGCATACTTTTGTTGCTACAAGCTTTTGAGCAGTCTGTCACTGCCCTGAGTCAATTCATCTAAGCATGGTTGCCCGTTGCAGGATGGGTCCATGTTCAAAAGCCAGTCACAGTTCAGCCCCTATCTTTACCTTCATGTCAAGGTGAGCCTTTGAAGGCACAAAATAAGCATCTTGCAGCCTGTCCACAGCTTGCGTTCCAACCACTACCTTGCAAAAGGCCGGAAGTTGACTTGATTCAGATATGCAGCAGTCTGAGGCAGTGAACATGTGCAAGTGCAATTTGCTGTGCCATGCCTGTACAAAGCCATTGAGAGGCAAGCATGCCCTTCACAGGATAACATGGATCGTGAGGTGGACTCGTACCTGAGGCGTAAGTATGAGTCAAGCATCAGAGACATTGAGGTGGTTCACAAAGAGGATCTGGACCTGGTAGGTTGTTTACGCAAGATTTAAAGCAGTGCCTGCAGAAGATTCTTACCTAAGCAATAAAACAGTCAATGCTATGTTGCTGCCTTGATGACTTGATCTGGGAGTTGCCCGTGGCACATTTGCACATTGATATGTTCCTTTATGCCTGTGGACGTACAATGTCTTGTTGCTTTGTGTGCCTTTATGACAGATGCCGTGCAACGCTGTATTGCATTGACTACTGCCGCCTGAGAAGAGGGCACCTGAAGCTGTTTGGCATGTGAGATCATCATTGTGTCATTCTGCAGAAGAATCACCTCTCTGGGCTGCAACAACAGCTCCTGAAGGTCATCTTCTGGAATTCCCAGCAGCTGACAGAGGTGAAACGCGAGATGCAGCCCATCATACGCCGCAATAAGAACAAGGCCAATTTGACTGATGCCTACAAGGCTTTTGGGCCTCAGCGCAGCAACAACGCTGTCAAGCTGCAGGCAAGGGTGTTTTTGCTGCGGTCTTGACACCAGTCAGCAGGCCCTTTTGCTGCTTTTGTGCAGCACACAGACCATCAACCAATCAATGCAGGCTGCTTCCCTTCATGAAACACTCCACGCACCATGTCTGCTCCACTCTGCTGTTGTATTGCGTTGCTGCAGTCATCACAGCTGCTTGCTACCAATGAATGCAGTGTCAGCCTGTTGTAATGACCTGATGCAGGATTCTCTTGATGCTGTTGTGGAAATGAAAGAGCATGACGTGCCCTACCACATCCGCTTCTGCATTGATGAAGGAGTACGCTGTGGCCATTGGTTCAATGTTTCTGCCAAGGTCAGCCCTCTGAACTGTTGTGGCTGACTTCCTGATGGGTCACATGCTCAGCTTTTGGCACAAAGACCACTCAGAAGCACACCTTGACTTGTTTGCCCTGTTGTGTGCAATAACACCTGGCACCAAGGATGCAAAGAGTTGTGGGCATGGTCAGAAAGGCGCTGCTTGAATGCTGTACATAGTCCTTACCCAGCCAGAAACAACATATTTTTTCCTGCCAGAGTGGAAGCGTGACCTTGGAGCACAGGCCAGATCTGTTGCAGAGGGCTGAGCCCCGTATCTGCGCCTTTGACATAGAGACCACCAAGCTGCCTTTGCAGTTCTCCAATGCAGAGTATGATCAGGTGAAATGACGCTGTGCTACCTTTTTCAGGCTGCTCATGACTTGCAACAAACCTTCGACTATCCTGCATGAAGTGTGGCGCTCACAGGTTGCGGTGCAGACATCAAAATCCGGCTTTTGGTCTGGAAGGCTTTGATTGGCAATCGCTTACCTGTAAAATCTGGTGCAGCTGCTGGTGCATCGCACAAGCAGCTGTTTGGTATGTTATGCAGCATGAGCTGAGATGCATGTGCTGCTTGCAGGTCTTCATGATCTCCTACATGGTAGACAGGCAGGGCTACCTGATAGTGAACAGGGAGGTTGTCTCTGAAGACATCAACGATTTTGAGTACACACCAAAGCCAGAGTTTGAAGGTGCATAACACTCTGGTCTGTCCAATTGCACTGTGTGCAATGCGCCTCATGGCTAGTCAAAGCATGAACTGCACTGTGTTGTCTCCTGTCTGTGATCACAGCCTTCCTGCTAGCTCATCCTGCTTTGCCACCAACATCACGTCATCCTCTGAGTGCCGATTACCTTATCAAATTTTGATGTAGCGTCTGATGCAAGTCTGCATGGGATGCAATTGGGCATTAGTATGCACGGCTTGTCTCTACCTGGGTAGGACATATGGCTTGTGTGATCTGTGATACTAGCTTCATGACACTGCACAAACTGTGTGACAGCATTGTTGCACAGGGCCTTTCATTGTGTGGAATGAGCCAAATGAGGCTGCGCTGCTCAAGAGGTGGTTTGAGCACATGCGTGAGGTTGGTTTTCTGCCCTGCGTGCCATTGAAGGCCACGCTGGATGCGATATTGTCTGCATAGGCCTTGTTAAACACAGCATCCTTCTAGCACAGCAACATTGCAAGCGTTTGCACCAATGTTGCTGTAATTTTTGCTTCTCAATTGCCATGGACTGTCACCAAACCCTTAGGTAAGACAGGAAGTAAGGCTCATCTTAAGTTATGTCTGGCATGGCAAAGTTCCTTGGAAGAAAGCCATGGAAGAAAGCCGTTCAGCCACTCAGGTGCAGAAACAGGCACACAGAGTCACGTCTGAAACAAGTCAGGGAACTGATTTAGCCCATATGATAGACAAGCAGGTATTGCAGACACAAGCAGTCTCTGTCCACCTGTTGCAGGTGAAGCCAGGTGTGTATGTCACCTACAACGGTGACTTCTTTGACTGGCCCTTCATTGAGACTCGTGCCAGCAAGAATGGTATGGACATGAAGCAGGAGGTGGGTTTTGCCATGACCAAGGACAACCAATGCCTCAGCAGGTGAGCATACTGTTGCATCCATCATGAAAGGGGAAGCAACACACCCTTGATCTAGCTGTGCATATGCAACCAGCAGTGATATCGCATTGCGCCCTCATGCTGCTGCCTGCTGCGCCCTTGTGTGTTATGCTCACAGTTTTTTACACGTTGTGCAGCCCCCAACTTGCTGCTGATACCTTGCCAGAGCACATGTGGCTCTGCTCACCTGACTGAGGCTGTTTTGCAATGCTAGGCCCTGGTGGGCTCTGCATCAACAAAACAGAATGCTGCCTGGGCTCTCACTCAAGGAGTGCATGCACACGATGTTGTGATGTCAAGCAAGTTGTCAGCAAGGACTTCAACAGCAGGCATATCTGCATCAACACCCAGGAGAGTCTCTGACCTGCTGACTTCTGCAGATTTGCTGTGCATATGGACTGCATGCATTGGGTGAACCGTGACTCCTACCTCCCCCAAGGAAGCAGAGGCCTGAAGGTCAGACTGTAATTTGCATCCAGCAGCTGCCGCCTTGCTCATGTGCAGAGCCATGCCAATGCTGCCTGCATTGATACATGGTGCAATGCTGCTGAGTGTGATCAAACCCAACCAGCCGAGAGGTGTTGCAAGCACCACCAAGGCTTGAGCTTTGCATCAGCAGCTGTGACTGCAGAGCACATACCAGCGTCACTTCCCTGAGCGTGCATCTGTCATGCTGTTACCTGTAAAAATTGGCACCATCTGGCACGTGACTCACAGACCACCTAGTACAGAGCACATATTTTGCGCTCAGCTGGATGCATAGTAGGTCTTGCCTGCAAATATAGGGAGCCACTAAGGACTGTATGTATCTGACCTAGGCAATAACATGTTATATGATAGAGTGTATGAACCTGCTCTTGCCTTTGCAGGCGGTCACAAAGGCCAAGCTTGGATATGACCCTGTAGAGGTGCACCCAGAGGACATGATCAGGTTTGCTGCTGAGCAGCCTCACAAGATGGCTTCATATTCAGTCTCAGATGCAGTGGCTACCTACTACCTGTACATGACCTACATTCACCCCTTCATTTTCTCCCTTAGCACCATTATCCCTATGCCCCCTGATGAGGTCCTCAGGAAGGGCTCTGGGACACTGTGTGAGGTGCTGTTGATGGTGCAGGCCTATGAGGTATGTACTGAGTACCACTCATGAACAACTGCTGTGCAACTGTCCTAGCTGTATACATGTCCAATTGCACAAAGCGAGTCACCGTACAGCTATGGATGTGTGTGGCCTCCAAGCATGGAATTAAGATCCTTGTTGAGCATTACGTCTAGAAGCAATTCTGGGACTGCTTTTGTATAATCCTGTCCCTGGCAAGCTTGCAGCTCATCATCCTGCAGTGAACGCACCTTGTTGATGTCTTGCACAGGCCAACATTGTATGTCCCAACAAGCACACAGCACAGACCGAGACCATGTACAAGGGGCACCTGCTGGAGTCTGAGACCTACATTGGCGGCAAAGTGGAAGCCCTGGAGTCAGGTGTCTTCCGGTCCGACCTACCAATGCGCTTCAAGTGCAAGCCTGAAGCTTACCAGGTGGGCTGCAGTTATTCAGGCCATGTACAAGCAATGCCTTCACTTGTCCAGCATCAGTAATGTTGCACAACAGTGTGTGATGGCAACAGCAGATGCTGCAACCAGTAGCACCACTGGAATGTTCATGACTGTCACAGCAAATGAGGCTTACAGCAGACTCACATGAGAGTAAGGTTCTCTAGCAAAAGTTCTGTGTGCAATTTTTGTGACAAAAGTCTGAATCATCTTTTCAAAAAACATATTTTGAGACAAAAAAAGCCTGACCAAAAAAAAAAGCTTTTTGAAACAAAAACTGCAAACAAAAAAAACTTTGTTTTGTCAAGCATTTTTTGTCAGGTTTATGTGTGTTTGGTATCATGGGTTGACTGCCAGCAAGCAAGACTTGACATTGCTTAAGTCAAAGTTGCTTACAGACTGACCCTCAAAAGGCTTATTGCTGCAGGCACTGATAGACAAGCTGGACAGCGATCTGCAGTACGCTATCACAGTGGAGTGCAAGGCGTCAGTTGAGGATGTGGCCAACTATGAAGAAGTGCGGGACGAGATCAAGGCCCAGCTAGAGTCCCTCAAGGATGTGCCCAACAGGGAAGAGTGCCCCCTGATATACCATCTGGATGTGGCAGCTATGTATCCCAATATCATTCTCACAAACAGGTGGTTTTCTTCTACCCCAATTTGCGTAGAGCCAGTGTGCATTGTTGCAACATGATCCTGCTGGATGCAATGAGCAATTGGCAATCTTGGTGCCTGTAAGACTGTGAATGTGCTGAAGACCCACCTGACGGCAGCAATGATGAACTGAGTCCTCAACACATCAGGCTTGCCAGAGACAAATGTCACACTGCCTGTGCAGGTTGCAGCCATCCGCTGTGGTGACTGATGAGCAGTGTGCAGCGTGTGACTTCAACAAGCCAGGCAAGACCTGCCTGCGCAGCATGGAGTGGGTGTGGCGAGGGGAGCATTACAGCGCCACCAGTGCTGAGTACAACAGCATCAAGGCCCAGCTGGCCAGTGAGAGCTTCCCTCCAGCCGTTGCTGGCGGCCCTGTCAGGTTAGCTGCCTTGCCTTGTGGCCTGTCCAGCCCCCATTTTCCTCTGTTTTGCCCTCGCTTTCATCTGCGTAGCCCTCATTTGCCCTCAGTTCTCTCGGTTAAGCCCTCCTTCATGTGTTTAGCCCTCATTTCCCTCTGTTTAGCCCTCTTTTATCGACCATGAGTAGCACAAAATAGCAGAGAAGATTGCTCGTGATGCCTTTCTGTCTTACGGGCCATGTTTGATCGGTTGCTTGGCATTGTGTGACAATCAACGTCCGGATATGAGCTGACTGCAGCAATACAGCAGCACTGCAGACCCACAAGCCACCTTTTGCATGCTTGCCTTCGCTCCAACATTATCACCCTAGATGTCTGGTCAGCTCTTGCCACAAAGCATACTTGTGGTGCAGGCTGTGGCAGTTATGGTGCACATGCTCTTACAACAATTGACTTCACGACAGTAGTGCGTGTCCTGCCCTACGGTGAATTTACTCAACAATCTGCTGCCTCAGGTTCTACCAGGACCTCAGTGAGGACCGCAGCAAGTTGCTCAAGGACAGGCTCAAAAAGTACTCACAGAAGGTACACTTGCTGCTCCTGCTGCTGCTGCTAGCATCCAGTGCTTCATGGTAACAGGCTTGGCATGTCCCATTGTCAGTGCTTCCACAAAACTGCTGACCCAACCAGCTGTCCCCTACGCATGCAACCAACAGAGCAACAGCTTGCAGCTGTCAGACTTCCTGCATGCAGGATTTTTTATTATAGTATTATGGTTATTATTGTTATTTTTGTCGTTATTGTTATCCTGATTCTTCTTGTCAATCATTGGGCATTCACGTCCTTTGTGTAGGTGTACAAAAGGGTGCTGGATAAGCCAACCTGTGAGGTGCGGCAGGCAAGCGTCTGCATGAGGGAGAATGACTTCTATGTGGGGACTGTACGAGCCTTCAGGGACAGGCGATATGAGTACAAGGGCCTGAACAAGAAGTGGAAGGGCAAACTAGATGAAGCAAAGGTGCGGCCATATACTGACTAAAAACCACCTCCTGCTCTAGCCTGATGGACCCCAAATGCTCAATCAATGAATTCTCTCTGCCATATGCATATGTCTACACAAGGCTTGCAGGCTTGTCTCCTCTCTTGCTGCTCTCCAGGCAGCTGAGGTTGTCTTCTTGGCAGAGGCGTCTATACAGATCATCCTGCCTGATTGTCTGCATCTGCACATCAGAAGTGTATGTCGTATACAGAAGCTTTGAGGCAAGCCCAGGTGCAACGAGCTACGGACATGGCAAGCCTCATGCCTGCTGTCCACAGCTCACATGTGCAGACAGATCACAACAAATGACGCTTTGTGGTCATCCAACCTGCAGACAGATCTGCTGTGTTGCAGCAGCACGTTAGTACAGCACAAGCATGTTGTCCAACACATCATGCACAACCAGAGATGAAACGTTTGGTCTGACTGCTGCAGGAGTCAGGTGACATGATCCAGGTGCAGCAAGCAGCAGACATGGTGGTGCTGTATGACTCACTGCAGCTGGCACACAAGTGCATCCTGAACAGCTTCTATGGCTATGTCATGCGCAAAGGGGCGCGCTGGTACAGCATGCAGATGGCTGGTGTGGTCACTTATGCCGGAGCTCAGATCATACAGGTCAGCAGCAGCAATGCTCCTCCAACCTCTGGTACATGGACATCAGTGTGTATATCATCTGCAGGTTTCTCATCAGACTGAAGACAGGCTTGTTACATGCATAATCTGCTACTGCCTGATTGTCATGTGCTTTGACAGAGTAACAGTACAAAGATGTGTATGGGCTCGTCGGCAGAATCTGGGACAGCTGTGATGGTCCGCTGCAGAGGGCTGCAAGACTAGTAGAGCAGCTGGGAACGCCTCTGGAGCTGGATACAGATGGCATTTGGTGCTGCCTGCCCAGCTCCTTCCCAGAGAACTTCAAGGTACCTGGCTTGTTAGTGCTTGAATAAGACCAAGACATGTTGCAGCGTAGCTCCCTTTCTAGTCCTTGTTTGAAAGGAGAGCTTCCATGCATGCCAGGAGTCAGCTGTCAGCTTCACATTTGCACTTGCATATCATCTGAGGTTGTCAGAGTGTCTGCTCAGGATCAGAGTGCAGTCGAAAGCTGTTGTCGTGAATGAGCATAACACAATGGGTTGCAGATACATGCCACAAATCCTGCTAGAGATGCTTATGCTGCTCAATCTGGATTCATCACATGGAAAGATTGTTAGCACACATTGTGTGGAGGGCAATATTCAAATTTGCTGTGAACTGTGCAGTTTCAGACTAGGCAAGGCAAAGACCTGAAGATCTCCTACCCCTGCGTGATGCTGAACGTCATGGTGGCAGAGAACAACACCAATGATCAGTATGCCACCTTGGTGGACCCTGCCACTCGCCAATACAAGACCAGCAATGAGATGAGCATTGAGTTCGAGGTGGACGGGCCCTACAAGGTTGCCCTTCTCACTCAGCATCATCGAGGCAAAGCTACTTGCTTGTTTGAACCTCCACAGGCCTTGCTTCATTCCCACCACCATTCAGACAGCACTGAGATCTAGGGTTTGTCAGGCTGTGTCTGTCAACAAGGGATGGTGTTGCGCTGCGTTCTGCTATCACGGCCATCATCATTATGCATCCTCTTCATGTGGCCATCAAAGTCTTCTTATGTCATGTGTCAGCTAAGCTGCTGGTCCCTTTGTAGAGTTCCAGCATGCCCTGTGATGTCGTGCAGGCCATGGTGCTGCCTGCCAGCAAAGAAGAAGGCAAGCTGATCAAGAAGCGCTATGCTGTCTTTAACTTTGATGGCTCCCTTGCAGAACTCAAGGTACCCAAAGCGTGCAGCCTTACCATATTGTATTGTATCAGATCGCATTGCATTATAACGTTGATGTTGTGTTGTGTTGTGTTGTATTGTATTATATTGTGTCATGTTGTGTTGTGTTGTGTTGTGTTGTGTTGTGTTGTGTTGTGTTGTGTTGTGTTGTGTTGTGTTGTGTTGTGTTGTGTTGTGTTGTGTTGTGTTGTGTTGTGTTGTGTTATGCTGTGTTGTGTTGTGCTGTTGTATATTGCATTATATGATAAGCAGTGTAAGTTTACCGAGATTGCACAGCCTGTGAACCAGAGGTCGGAAACCAGCCAGGCTTCGACAACATAGCACATCGCCAGGTTGGTCACTGAGCATTGCTGACATGACAGCCTCTTACACAATGGAGGCAGTGCAACACAGCTGTAGCACACGTGTGACAGAGCAAACGTGTACCAGCGGAGCTCATGCATGTATCATGCCACTTGGCTGTGTCAGCTCAGTGTCGCATCATGTACTGACATCATGCGCTTATGCAGGGTTTTGAGCTGAAGCGCAGGGGGGAGCTCAAGCTCATCAAGGTCTTCCAGTCAGAGGTGAGCACCTTCCACACTCACACACACGCTGAGTTGCCAAAGCTAATGCCTTGACACAGTTGGCAAACCAGTTGAGTTGTGTGGCCATTGGCAAGGCAGGCTGTGCTTCCAAGACCTGGATGAAGTGCCCCCCCCGCCCATTTGTGCAAAGTTGATATGTAGTCGGGGCAGACTGCACCTTGCGGCTGTAGTGACTACTAAGCAGCTGATTGTCTTGCCACGCTTGCAGTCTTGAGTGTGTGTGGGCGCTGCCAGGCAGGATGCCATGCATGCCATTTGCATATAGTCTAAATGCCCTGATGTATAGGTGTTTGAGAGGTTTCTGCTGGGAGACAGCCTGGAAGAGTGCTATGATGCAGTGGCAGAGGTGGCCAATAGGTGGCTGGACATGCTGGACACTCAGGCAAGCATGATCAGACACTTACTATCAATGACTCAAACCCACATGACTCACCTTTTGTGCGATGCATTGTGCTCACATTTGCTTATTGCTCAAACATGCAGATCATCTGAAGTTACAGACATGACACAGTTGCTGCCTCATTTCCATGTATGGCTGCTTGAATGTGTCACAGCAAACAAGTCCATTCAGCAACACATTACACATTCCTAATGATTGCAGGGAGCGGATCTGTCTCATGACGAGCTGCTCAGCTTCATCAGCGAGTCCTGCACAATGAGCAAAGCCCTGGACGAGTACGAAGGCCGCAAGAGCTGCGCCATCACCACTGCCCGCCGCCTTGCACAGTTCCTGGGGGATGAGCGCATCAAGGACAAGGGGCTCAACTGCAACTATGTCATTGCCAGGCGGCCTGACAACTTGCCCACAAGTGACAGAGCCATTCCTGTGGCTATCTTTTCCACAGAGCCATTGGTGGCTAGGACGTACCTGCGCAAGTGGTGTGGGGACATTTCAGGAGGTAAGCCTTCAGTTCGGCTTGACTACACATACCTGAAGCGCCTGAGAACCGGGGAGGACCTGACCAGTGCAATTCATCAGATTGCCACCATTTTTGCTATTGCAAAACCAGCAGAGATGCTAGCCTTTCTCTGCATCGTCTTGAGCATGCAGGGAGGAGTGCAGAACACAAGCCAGCTGTCAAAGACTGTTGCATGCTGTGTTGAGACTGTTGCAGATGGCCTCAGAGTGGCGTCGAGAGGGTGAAAGCCATTGTGCCTGGAAACAATGGTTGTTTTGTATGTGCCAATAAATGTGCGCCGTCTGTATGTGCAGGCAGGCATGCAGAGGATGCGCCAGATGTGCGGGAGCTGGTGGACTGGGCCTACTACAAGGAGCGCTTGGGCAGTGCCATTCAGAAGATCATCACCATCCCAGCTGCCATGCAGCGAATCCCCAACCCTGTGCCCAGGGTCAAGCACCCGGACTGGCTGCATAAGAAGGTCAGCTGCTTTTACGACAGTCTCAAGATCATGAACAGACAGATGAGAAAAATGTTGGGTAGACAGTCTGCTGGAATGTCATATGCACAGCCTGACATTCCTGCTGTGCCAATCTGAAATCATAATTGTGTTAAGCACTGCAGGCAGGCTGTTGAGTGCCGGCAGGCGCCTGAGATGTAGGGTGTCTTATGTTTCTGCATCGGGTCCACATCATTTCCTGCTGTGCATCACGGTGCCTCAGCAGAGCTCATAAACTTCAGTGAAAGTATGAGACGCATTGCATTGCATTGCATTGCATTGTCACAAGATGTCAGCAGCATACAGTAGCTCCAGCAATGCAGCAGCCAAGCCTTGCCAGTTGTAGTGATGACTCTCTCTGCTTGTCTACCCAGCATTGTTGATGAGACTGTTGTCTTTTCAAACGGCTGGCTGTCTGACAGGTGAGGGAGAAGAATGACAAATTCCAGCAGAGGCGACTAGATGGCTTCTTCAAAGCTGGCGTGAAAGCATGTGATGAAGCTTGTGACGCAGAAGGGCCAGAGCAGCCAGCATCCATGGAGGTCATGGCTATGGAAGTTGAGATGGAGGTGAAAAGGGCATAACTTTGTCGGTTCACACTGTGCGCATTAGGCAGACCAACCATCACCTAAAGGCTCTCACAGGGAAATGGCATTCAGCACAATTGCATGCCTTTCATCTCTGGTTACTTGACTCACTTCAAGCACACGCATCAGATTCTGCAGTAAGTATGTCACCAAGAAATGGGGTGATGGCTTGTTAGCTTACCTCGCACTTGTCTCCATTGTATCGGCCATTGAGTTGGGACGTCAAGCAAGCAAGGTCTTTGACTGCAACAGTCGGCACTTGCTCTAGTTGCACATGCCTGTTGCCTTCAGCAAGCCTGATGGACCTTGCAGGATATGGGGGTGGGTGCCACTACCATGCCTGGAGTTCCCAGGCTGGCAAGAGCCCTGTCCAAGGTGCCCAGTGAACACAACACAGAGCATGCAGTGAGTGCCTGCATGTTTGCTATAGCTTCTGTGTGCCAACTCCTCTTGTATCCAGTCTTAGGGGAAGACCAGTATAGCAGACTATACTACAGGTGTACCACTCACTTGTGCAGAGATACATCATGCTCCTGTATGGGCAACATTGTCCTGGCTAGCGCTTTGGCAACACTTATCATAAGCTACTTGTATAGGACTTGCTTATGTATCATTTTGTCAGGCACTGATACCTGTTGAAAGCTGCTGGGAGAATTGTGATGCTATTGAGCCTGAGTGTCAGCAAGATGATGACGTCTGCTACTACATGCCTGTCATGGTGTCACATAGTGTCTCTCGCCTTGCCAATCTGTTTCATCGTGCCAAATGAAACAGATTGGCAACATGGATGGCTCATGCAGGGAGTGGAATCAGAAGAGAATGCAGGAGATGTGAGGAACATCCCAGCTGGGCCATCCAGTCAAGAACCAGCAGAGGCATGTCCTGACAGGTGAGCAATAGTTGCCCTCCTGCAGCTGTCCTCCCCATCCCTTCCCCCACCCCTCCCCCCACCCCTCCTTCCGTTTGCCCCGCACTTGCAGCCTTGTCAACCAGTTGAGCCAGCATTTTTTGTCTGTGTGCATGCAACCTGGCTTGAAACAACACGTTTAGATGGCACTGCTGCAGCAAGGCCTGCTATACAGGCAACTGGTGGTCATGAGCAAGTCTAGCCAACAGCAATCTGCATCTCAAACAACATGCAGGTTCTACAGTGTCATTCCGGCTAGGAACTTGCAGCAATGCATTGATTTGACTGCATTGCAGGCATGAAGATCCTGCAGCATGGATCAAGCACCAAAAGCGGCGGTGGCAGGCTGGGGTACAGGAGCGCAAGCGGCGTAAGCTGGAAGCTGCCAAGGCAGCTGGCAGGCCGCCTGATCCTTCCAGGGCTCCAAAAGGTAAGTCCACCAGACCTTTTTCAGCCACGATATGCCCATGTTGCAGTGCTGAGCACAGTCTCCTTCTAGTGATTGCTTCTGCCAAGCAAAAGGATTTGGGCCTGAGGGTGTATCTTGACATGAGCATGTTTGCTTGTTGTCTGACTGACTGTGGATCTTCAAGGCCAGATCCAAGCAGCATGCCTGTACACTCCTCGAGCTGCAACTGCAGTTCAGAGCCTGCCTTGATAGTGTGATTCCAGTGTGCACTCCTCTGCTTCTCATACGTCTATAATCCTGCCGTTGACCAGGCAATGCTGATCCAGGTCTCATGCTAACAGCATGCTCAGCTTACATTTGTTTTCATGCATGATGCGCTGCACCGTGAAATGCATGGACCTGTTCTTGGGCCCACACTTGTTGCAAGGTGCAGCTTCTGGAGCAGCGGGTTTCTTCAGGCAACAAACAGCCGCCGCCACCCATGCTCACTGGCAGCTCATACAGTTAGCTGGCACCAGCACCCCAGGCATCTTCAAGGCAAGCTTCACCACCTGAAAGCGCTGTCATTGCGGCTTTTTCCTCTACCTTGAAACCTTATGCTCTGCTTGATAGCACTGTCATTGCAGCTTTTCCTGCACGTTAAGCAAAGTGAGGTTCAGCCTACTGCCTGCAATCGCTCGCAGGACGACATGATTTTGCTGTACGTGTAGCCAGCAGGCTTCAAACCATCTGCTGTTGCAACGTTGTGCTGTGACCATCTGACAGCCACTTTGCTTTTATTGAAGGTGAATAGGAGCCAAACTCTGCGACAGCTGGCTTTGCTTTGCTGCATGGACCCTCAAGCACACCATATGCACTGCTCCCATGCTACCACATGAACACTGCTATTGTTAACTACCTTGTTTGCCGGCAAGGGAAGCAGCCTATTGACCAGTGCATTATATTATTGTTCTGCAGGCCTGGGTGCTAGTCAACAAGCAGGTGTATGCTGTGCCATTAAGAGTGCCTCGCACATTCTACGTCAACTCAAGTCTAGCCCCAGAAGATCCCATTGCTGTTGCTTTGGGGCGAAGGGTCATCAGGACACTGCCCTACGGCCAGGAGCCCTTCAATGTCTATCAGGTCAGCATGCGATGAACCCTGGTCGACACACTGGTGTCTGCAAACATTATATACTAACAATTTTTCTTACCATAAAGGAGTGTCTGCATTTTGTTTGAGATTGCGACTCGCACTACTCCTAGGCAACAGTTGGTGTGAAGTTGCCAGGTCTGATTCAGACTAAATCGGCACACACTATTGTTGTTACGCTGACTGTCAAAACAGGACCGCGTACAGGAAGCTACTCAGGGCTGTACGAGCCTGGAAGAAGACACATGCTTTCGTACAATGGATGCATGATGCTAAACAGATCGTGCTTGCTATGCATTACAGTCCTTTTGACCATGGTTTTGAATGAACTCGGGCCTGCCAGGTACTCCCAAGCAATTTACTATACGCATTGCTGCACTGAGGACTTGCTACCCGAGTAGCACAAGCTGTCACACATGCCATCCACAAGGCATCAACATCTGCCCATGCAGGTAGTGATGCCAGATGCAGAGTATAGGGAGCAGGCCAACGAGCTGGCCATTGCCCTCTCAGAGCCCCATGTGAAGGGCGTCTTTGAGGAGCGGCTGCCTTTGGACCTGCACGCAGCCCTACAATTGGGATGTGTGACTGCTATCATACCAGAGTTGCGCTCTAAGTCCATGCAGGATGGCTTTGATTTGACAGACCTTCAGGTGTAAACTGCTCCCTGTCGCAACAGCGCCCTTGCACTGTCTTTGGCATGCACCTATACACATGTGTGCTTGTCTGTGTGTGTGGGCATAAAGGTTTGTGTGGGCGTGCATGCGTGCACACATATGCATGGGTGCATATGTGCGTGTGTGCTGTGCCATTGCAGCATCTTTGCCATGACGTGTCACAAGGCCAAGCAGGCTCTGCAGGCCTTGTATGTTGGTAAAAGCAAGGGGCTAAGCTTCTGCGCGGCTGCAGATGCGCACAACAACAGAGTGCAGCTACCTGGCAGGTTCTGGGCCAGAGGGCATGGGGCCCTTGCAGCATGTAGGCCTGTTCCAGTCCCATGACAGCAGCAGGGGCCGCGCCGTTTATGTTCTGGCTATGCCCATGGAGCAAAGGTAAACTTGTCAGCTTTGCACTGCAGTACTGACATAGCATTCTTGTTATATGAAGACATTGCAGGCTGATGCTCAGTCACTGATGGTGCTGCAACTTGCTGCTGGTGTCCTTTGTGGCAGTGCTGCTGCTGCTGCCAGTGTCATATCATTCAGCATTATTGCACATTGCTGTTGTTAGAAACTCCAGTTGGAATTGTTGCACATTGCTGTTCATCACACTTCAGTCAGAATTATTGCACACTGCTGTTCATCACACTTCAGTCAGCATTGTTGCACATTGCTGTTGATCACACTTCAGTCAGCACGCCTGACTCTTTCGGCTCTTGTGACATAGGGCCCTGCTTATCATGGTCAGCCCTGCAGCTTCAGCTGCCAAGGAAGTCACTGCCAGCTCTGCTGAGAAGAGCTGGCGAGAAGCTGCCACCCAGGCTGCGGCTGAGTCAGCAGGGTCCAGTCAGCCTCCACAAGGCTCTACCCAGCTGCAGTTTGAGGTGGTGTATGTCCCGTCCACTGCTGACGCCTGCAAAGCAGTTCAGAGGGCACTCACTGAGCTGAGGTCTGTTTCTGGTCTGGCTTTCAAGTTGCTCACAATCAGTGCTTAAGTGCACCAATGGCCGTCACCGCCAGGGCTGTTTCCGCATGCAACATCCCATGCCTGCTTTTGAGGCAACTCATGCTACAATAGTAGCCCCAACAGGGCAGTAAAGCAGCAGTCTACCATGACTAGCAGTCAGATGCGTTCTGCTGCAAGAACTCACCATGTTACAGCCAACCCAATGATGAGCATGATTATAGAGGCAACTGATTGGTCTGGCCAGACTTACTTTTGCCAGCAGGCTTCTGGCACTATCTGCACATGGCAGACACATAGACAGCTGTCTTGAATTCATTTGCACAAGTGTCACCATCCACCCACTGCTACAAACATGTCATGATGCAGCTGCTGAGAACACCTACAGTCTTTGTAGTCCTGTGCTGCTGTCTGCTTGTGCTGACAGACTTTGCTGAATGCGTGCAGTCATGCTGTCACCTGAGCGGCTGCTCAGCTGACTCTCAGAGGCTCCCATCATGATCGCCTATCGGCATGTTCTTTCCTCGTCTTTTCTTTTCTTTTGTTAATCTTTTCTTTTCACCTGAGCAGCTTTTGCAGACACAGGCAGCAGCACAAAGGACTCGCGGTCATTCTCACACAGGCAGCTGGTGGTGCCCAACTTTTGCTTCATGATCTGTCTGTGCTGACAGACCTTGCTCAACACTTGCAGTCATGCTGCCACCTGAGCTGCTGTTACAAGTGCAGACAGCGGCACAGAGGACCAGTGGTCATTGTGACACAGGCAGCTGGGGGTGCCCAACGCTTGCATCACGACATGCCTGGGCTGGCAGACTTCCCCTGCTGTGACATCCCTGCCAGGGCAGCAGACAGCAAGTACCCACCTCTGCAGTGGCAGCAGCGAGCTGCCAAGGTGGCTGTGCACCGTGTAGCTGCTCATGGCTCTTGGCTGCAGGTAGGCGTCGTGCAGGAGCCTGGTACAATGCCTATCATGTCTGTGGGCTGATGTGTTGCTGGTCTCGTCACACCAGACAAGAGGCTATATGTCCCTGGAGGACGGCCTGTTGGCAACTCCAAATAATATGCTCACAACATTGTCATCATGATAGAATAAATCTGGCTCTGCATCCTTGTATGCCATGACCTCGCTGCTTTGGTCCTTCCTGGGGTGGGCTGATGTGCCAAGCAGACAGTCAAGCTGTCAGTAAGCTGACGCCTGCAAGCACCCATCATCAGCTCAAGGAAAACAATGAGTATTCAACATGAGCTGCATCTGTCAAGTTGTGCCACTCATTGCTGATCAGTGTTAAGATGTGCCTTGTTGCCAGTAGCAGGTCATGCAAGCTTCTGCCATTGATGCTTTTGCAACTGCTTTCGTTATGTTTACAGGAGCGAGTTCAATTGGCCAGGTACTGTCATCTGCCGGTCGGAAACATGACAGGGGACTGGATCCTGAATACAGCAGATGCCCTGTATGCAAGATGTTTGCGTGATGCTGACCATCTGCTGTGGGCCAATGACCCATCCCTGCCTGATGTTGCTGGCCCTGCCAATGCCCAAGTGGACACATCAAGATTCCTGCTGGACCAGCCTACAATGGAGGTATGCTGTTGAGTGATGGAATTGGTGACATGTGCACAGTAACACATGCTCACCATCATCTGCTCAGCTTCTGTACTCGTGTCCTTTTCCGGTAATGGCTTGCACATGGCTAGCTCAATGTATTCAATCATGGAATTGCTCAGCTGCTTATGAGCTGTCTGTTGAGCCAGGAGGGCGCCCTCTCAAAACCTGCCAAAGCTACATAAATGCTCAATGTTTTGTGGTGTGCAGGTGGTGTATCCTGGGGCGTACCGATGTGTGTGCGTACAAATCAAGCTGCACCATATGGCAGTCAATGCCACAGCCCAGGCAGGGGTCATAGGCGAGCTGGAAGGGGCTGCCCTTCTGGACTCTTCCTTGGACCCTCAGGGCGCTGGGCCTGCCTTCAAAGTGCTCAAGCAGCTCGTCAGTAACTGGCTTCATGACGCTGTCCAACACCACAACAGGTGTGTGAAGCCAGACTTTGGATGTAGTAGATTCGATGGGCTACAAGCCTCACGGTCAACCTGTTCCTCTGCCAATGCAGCTATGCGGATGCTTTGCTGCGGAACCTTTGGCGGTGGCTGTGTAGCCCCAGTACCGTCTTGGCAAGTCCGGCTCTTAGACATTCGGTGGCAAGCCTCATGCGCAAAGTGCTTGCGCGTCTGGTTGCCGAGATGCGCAAGCTCGGTGCGACTATTGTAGCCGCGGACATGACCAGCATCATTTTGGCAACTGGCAAGCGAAATCTGACCGCTGCTGTAGGGTGAGTTCTCGAGAGTTCTCAATTGCATCTGCAATTCGATCTTGAGCTGCGCTTCATACTTGCCAGCAAAAAAGTCACAGCCCTCCCTAGGACACGAACGCTGCAGCAGGAAGCTATTGGTGCAGCAGCTTGGATGGGTTTGTCAAGATCAACGTCAACATGCTGTATTTTGATAATACTTGTCTTGTGTCTTCTGGATCATTCAGCCAGAAATGTTCACAATCTGTACTTTTTCAATGCCATCCTTTTCACAGGTATGTAGACTACCTTCTGGATGCTTTACGGCGGCGAGACTTGTTCATGTGGCTGGAGCTGCAGCCTGCCACCTTCTGGCACACCCTCCTGTTCAGGTTTGCATGCTACATCATTCCATCAGCAACAGCTTCTGCAGCACTCTGATTAGCAGAGACCATTCATATATGCTTGTTCAGATGGCACACTTTTGCCAAAGCAGCATCAGTTGGCCGTCCAGCATGCATCCTCCTCTGTTAGCATATAGCACAGACTGCTCTGCAAACCCACCTGACTGCCCTGGCAACAACATCAGGCATTGCAAATTTGGGAAACCTTGCAAGCACTGCGTCTCATTTCTATTCGACTCATAGTTCGGCATCATCTGCTTCTTCTGTGTGCAGGGACTGGTACAACTTCCTGGGGATCCAAGCAGCCTTGCCAGCAGACCTTAAGGATCAGCTCACACAGGCCCCAGGCACATTGTCTCAGGTATCAATGCTAGAAACCTTTTATGAACTGTGACAGAACTGTGACAGAGACCAAAGGCCTTTTGGCCGTGAGCATACTTGATCAATATGTCGCAGCGCTGTCTCAGTGCACGTCACAACGGCCAGTGTTGCATCTTGCAGCTGGTCATGGAAGACATGCAGGGCCTGCCACATGTCAAACAACAATTCAAACTGCTTTTCCATCAAATGCGTACTCATGGTGGGCACTTTATTTCTTTGCAGGGGCTCAATGCTGACGAGGCCGAGCAAGGCATTGGCACGCTAGATGAAGAGATGCTGCAGCGGCCAGCCATTGACCAGCTTTGGAACATCAAGGCATGATTCTTAGCCTGCACACCCTCTTCACATGTTCTGACTCCTGCGCAGCAGATATTGTGCAGGTGCCATGTGCATTGCAGTACTGGTATGGCCACGTGTGCATTGCTTTACTGGTGTGGCCCTTTCTGCACGCACATCACTGACAATGCCCAATAGCCTTGTTACCAAAGAAGTGTAAAGCATGGCTGTTGCACATGATCAAACCCTGTGTATAGCCCCTGCAGGTAGCCATGTATAATTTGCATAGACAGACTCACCACATGATCAGCATACTCACGCAGTTCAAATGCCATGATGTCTGCAGGACTACCTGCCGCCAGCAATGCATGAAGCCTTCCTAGCCATCATAACAGAGTTTGTGGTGTTGCCTTGGCGGCATGCTATGCAAAGCGCCTTGGACGGGGCTTCACAAGGTGGCTCTCAGGTCAGTCCCTCTATCTGGCTCTTTCCACTGCTACATGCACATCAGTACATTACATGGCTGCATGCCCCACACAATGATCCTAGGCTGAGCATTGGTTGACGTCGCAGAACTAAGACCTGCTTAGGTGTCAACTTCTATGTAGAATAGACAACATCTATGATCTCCCAGATACTGTGACACATGCCTTTGGCGGACAACATGCAATCTTAGTGGCTGAGCGCTATAATGAGCCACACATGACAAGGCTCAGCATCCATGGTTGTGCTTCTTGACAAAAACATCAGCTGCTGTGTCAAGCTTGCTGCAGGCTTTGGCAGATGCTCGCAGTGCTGAGCAGATGCAGGTGGACTGGCTGAGGGATCAGATACCCCCTCACTTCACACAGAAGCTGCTGCGCTGCACTCGGGACATCCTGAAGTGGATAGGCGCACATGACAGCTATTCCAAGCACCAGTTTCCCATCCTTGCTGGCTCACACCTTCCTGAGGTACCTGCCACCTGCTGAACTGCTGCAATCAGTCAAGGTTGCTGGGTGTCCCAGTACACAATGCATTGTTCTGTTGTTTTTGGCGTCTGTGAGGGCTGCTCAGCAGCAGTATGCATGCTGCCTTTGCACAGCTCTGTCTTGTGCTCTGTATGTCTCCCTTTGTGCCTGATGAGCCCACTGACATGCACCCTCCACTCAGCTCTCTCTGCTTGTAGTCACACACTCACCTCCAGCAGGCACATCATGCTATGCTCTGTGCTTAAGGCTTGCCACGCATGGCTTTTGGCATTTGCTTCCTGTGCAGGCTGCAGCGGCATTGCTCCTGCATGGCCACCTTCCAAGTTTCTGTGAAAGCTTCCCTACTTTGAAGTCTTGCACATCACATGAGTATCTGTGGTCATACACATGTTGCGGCTAGAACACAGCATGCAGGGCTAGGGGCTGACAGCATTGCTTGCTGCGCAGGATGAGCTGGGTGCCCCCGCCCTTGCCTTTGTGCGCACAGTGTGTGCAGTGCTGGCTCTGGACTCAGCCCTTCAGCAAGAGGTGGCAGTGCTGCGCCGCAACCTGCTGAAGCTGGTGCATGTCAGGGAGTTTGCGTCAGCATCTGAGTTCAAGGCAAGTGTTCTCATGACTCCCTGTGGGTGGTTCTGGCATGCTTCACAACAGCTGTGGTCCTCAGATGCTTCGTGCCCCTAACACATCAAGGGCTCTGTTTCATCCTCTCATTTGCATTCTGGCTCAGATGGAGCTGTTTGAATGCAAGCAACATGCATGCCAACAAATACCAATTGCATCCTTCTGACTGGCCTTGCACACTCAAACTGGTTGTGTGACTTACGCTGTCCTACAGGAGCCCTGCATGTCATATGTGCTGCGAGATGTGATCTGCCCCAGCTGCAACGACTGCCGGGACCTGGATCTCTGCAGAGACCCTCACCTCCAGGTCTGTCATCAGCTGTGTCTTTGTTTGCAGCTCTTCATTGAGTGCACCTCCCTCACTGCACAGGGTTAGACTTTGCTGTCACATACCTGTTTGTTTGCTGTGCATACTTGGTTGACACAGCTGCAGGCTACTCCATTGATGTCTTGCAGTCAATCTGCCCGTCACAAATCAGCTGCCTACTTCACAATCTCCCTTTTCAAGCATCCTGGTGCTGGGTGTCCTTTGCCTTTCATTCGCATATCTTCATCAAATAGCAAGTTTACTTGAATGGTGGAATATGTGCCATTAGCATGCTGGCAGAAGTGGAGCTTCCGGGTAAAATCTGTTCTTGATGTTCATCCTGTGGCTATCCTTGAGTTGGCTTGTGAACGAAACCATTTCATTTGGGCAACTATGCAGGTTCACAGATGGAACTGTGAGGCATGCGGGACAGGGTATGAGTTGGGGGCCATAGAGTCAGCCCTTGTGGCTGTGGTGCAGCAGCAGGAGCGTGCCTACCAGCTGCAAGATCTGCAGTGCACCAAGTGCAAGAACGTAAGCACAGACCAACCGGCAAACCTGGCCCTGTTCATGTGCATGCACTGCAGTGTACAGCACCCGGGGTGCAGCAACCCCAAGCTGAGGTTTTTTGTATGATCCCATTGAGCTGGCATGAGCTGGCTGCTGCTACCATGTTCAATACTCCCTCTCGCAGCTTGCGTTTCATGCATGCATGTACGCAGCTGTATGTTTGTGCATGGCGCCATGCCTGTGTAGTTGTCTGTGTGAGTTGGCAGTCTGCTTGATGCATGCTGATGTGCAAAACCATATGGCTCAACACAGCCCTGTCTTTGATATGCGCGCAAGGCACAAATTGTGTCTGGCCTTATCATGCAGCAACAATTCAGCATCTCAACCAGAATGGAATATACAAGCAAGCATGAAAAGGCACGTGGAGCATGAATGTGCTGCACTTCAGAAAGCACAGCTGGTATAAGCTTGCATTGAAGGTCAGCCCTTTCTGATGCAGGTGTCATCAGGCCATCTTGCAAGGCAGTGCAAACTTTGTGGTGGTGAGCTGAAGTGCACACAGCCAGCTGATGTATTCCGAAAACAACTGACAGTCTTCAAGAACATTGCAAGATACCACAGTTTTCAGTTGCTCATGGAAATCGTGGAGTGGCTGCTGGAAGAGCCAGGGGTTCATCAATGAGCACCATATCAACTGACCCACACCTTGGTTTTGCTATCCTCTCTCAGTATAATGTAGTCTTGTTTATAGTTCCGCTAAACATACAATGCTTTGTTCTGAACGTTGATCATTGTGTAAACAGACTTTACGAGCCACACTGAGAAAGTGCAATGGCTCCCATCGCAACACCAGTTCAATCACAACTTGATTGATAAGCGTTTTCTCAAAAGGCATCAAATTTGATGACGGGATTGCGGCTGATTGCTCAGCCCCTTTCAGATGGAAGCCCTATGCAACTATATAGCGCTCATAGAAATCCATTGCTTTTTCGTGTCATCTAGTGAGCATGGTCCTAATACGCAAATTTCTTGGAAATTGCTTTTGTTAGGTCATTACATGTTGGATGCCTTCTGCAGCTTGCCAGTCCCTAAACACATGTATGTACAAAGGTGTTTCATCAATTGTTGACTGAGATGTGATGATGATGGGCTTCTTTCAAAACAGGACTTCCGGGCTCTGACCATTGCAAGTTTCGTCATTATATTCTGCTGCAAACACAAGCTAGCCCATCTGTAGGCTCTCCCTGCCAAGTCAGGCTGTGCTAGTGTGCCAGGACATGCAAACGTGAGCTGCAAATGCTGCAAGTCCTGTTGGAGCAGCTGTAGAACTGTGTGGATAAATCAAGGCAGCAAAAGGTGACTGCAAGCAGCATCAGAATCCCTTCATTGGCAGCATCATCAGCTGGCATGCAAATACAGATTGTCACCGAGTGGTGCTTTTGACTGAAATGAAGCGTGTGGCATAGAGCATACAAAGGACACTCACGGAACACTTCAGCAGCACCAACAACATCACTAATAACAGCTGAAATGAGAGTCTTAGTCATCAAACACTTAGCATTGATGCCATCTACTTGAAAACAAACATTGCTCACTCAAAACAACTATTGCTCACTCAGAACATTGCTATAAAGTCAGTCTGACAACTTGCTGTTGCTACGACTCATGACCCTTGCGCCAGATGTGTTGACACGTGCCCGGCGCTGCAGCTGAGCCTTGTACCAGGCTCCCAGATTACTTGCAAACTCCTTGCGCTTCTCACTGTCTTCCTCAATCTGACGTGGAGACAAGCCATAGTGGTGTCGGGCTCTAGTCATGGGTTCAGCACCTCCATTCACGTATGTCTCTTTAGGTGTGAAGAGGTCGTCCACAACTCCGGAGGCCGCATAAAGAGAGGCCGCTGACTTGAGCGCTGACTTGTGTGTTGGCAACCTGACCAAAGGCTCTACCAGGGATGGCAACATGACTGTTTCTTCAGTTACGTTTAACGAATCAAATGGCTGATTGTTGTGTTGCTGAGACTGAGAGCCAGTCTTAACTGAATGACTGGACTGCTGTTCCTCAGCACTGTTGGATACAGAAGCGCTGCCCTTCCTTTCAGCGGCTTCTGCCACACCTTCTGCAGAAGCTGCATCGGCGCCTGCAGCAGACCGCTGCCTGTCTGAGGCAGCACCACTGTCAGATGCTGCTGGCCTGCTCGACACTGCAGAGCTGCTGTACGGCTTCATGTTGGGCACAGCTGGCGTCAAGCCTTCAGCTGATGCATGCCTTGACATTGCTCCTCTCAGCACACCACCCTTGTTGAACATGCCAGTGACGGTAGCATCAGCTAACGCATTGTTGCCAGAGGGGTGCCTGGATAAAATCCCACGCCTGCCTGCAGTGCCTGGGTTGGATGTACCAGGCACCAGGACTTCACACGAAACATGCCTGGATAAAGCTTTTGTGTTCACACCGCTTCTGTCTGAGTGACCAGGTGTATTAGCACCAGCCAGCACATCAGCGCCTGAAGGATGCCTAGACACATGACCACGCCGGCTTGCTGCGCTTCTATGCGACGCAGCTGAAGTTGCAGTGGCATCAGCGAACAGCTCAGCGCCTGAGCCCGGCCTAGAGAACAGCCCTAGGGGTGTGCCAGATCGGCCCGCCGGGCCTGCAACCAAGCACATGGCTTCTGTTTTACCGAAGCAGAATTGGCTGGATGCCCATGCATCAGCCATTGATGATGGGGCTTGCAACATCTGCACGGTATGCTCCATGTAGTTTAGACAGACAAGATTAGAGCCTGGAGAAAGGCAGCACAGCTGCAAAACAGCAGCAGCAGCAGCAGCAGCAGCCAAAATGCTGCTGAACATTGGTGCAACGCGGTCTTGTTGGCTATACAGGATATCAGGAACAGGCTCATCAACACACACACACTCTCACAGCAGATGGCATGAGTCACACATAGCAACCTCATCTGTTGGCTTATGTGACATGTTGAGATTCCTCAAACAAGGCAGACTCATCTGATCAGTCACAGCCTGGCAGTCCAAGTCAGGACTCATGCGTCAAGGTGCACAAGTCAAGAATGTGTCAGACCTACAACACCATGAGTCAAACGTAAAATTGCACATGAATGCAACCCACCTGAGGTTGGGGTCAGGCCCAAAGGAGGTACCCGGGCTGCTCTGGATGTTACTGCGAGGCCTGTGGTATGGGAACCAGCTATGGTTCTTGGAAACAACCCTGGCCCCTGTAGCCACCAGGAACAGTCTAAGCTGGCATACCAGCCAATGTATATACAAACTTTGGATGCTAAAAGGGCATGTTGACCAGCAGAGTCAGGCAGAGTCTCACATGAGAGGGGACAAAGATTCACAATCAGGATCACTACCTTGCAGCAATTAGCACTTCTTTCACAGATGACTCTCACAAAGTGTACCAATCTGGCCCAGAAGACACTACAAAGGGACAGCAAGGTAGGCAGGGAGCAGGTCAAGATACCTGTGTTGCAGCTGCATCTTTGTACCAGCTGCTGTTGTGGGAGTAAGGCCCTCCAGGGCTGAACAACACCACAGGGCTGTTTGCAACCTCCTCCCCATGCTGGGCATGCTGTGTGTGCTGTACATGCTGTGGTACAGGTCTGAATGGACTGCTGGCTCTGCTCAGCTGCTCAGACGACACACTCTCAGACAGACTGCTGTCCTGCGGTCTCAGCAGCAGCGGTTGCTGCTGCAGCTGTGTGAGAATGCTTGGCTGTGACTTGCTTGCTAGTGGCAAGCATGCCATCCTTTGTGACTGCAGCTGGTGCTGCCGCTGCTGCAGCAAGACAAACTGAGCTTCAGCAAATCTGCCGGGTGACTCAACATGATGCTCATCCTGTTGCTCAGCACCATCAAGACAGCTTGCTTGCTCTGGTGAGCTAGGATCTTGCGCATCATCTTTGTCAGCAGCCTCCTCTGCATTAGTCGTAGCGTCGTGCTGGCTTTGCTTGATACTTGATGCCGCATTTACCAAGACGTTGCCATCTGTTTTATTGGCGAAGTCAGGCTGACTTGGCAGCTGCTGTGGTAGCTCTGCCTGAGACATCTGCATCTCTGAATGGACAAGCAGATGAGTCTGCAGTCCTGACTCAACCTCCATACCAGGGCTGCTTGGGGCAGCCCCCAGGGCAGGGCTGATGGAAACAGCCCTCATGCTGGAAGTGCCTTTCAAACCGCCGGTAGCGTCTGCCAAAAACTCAGGCTCATCTGTCTGGTGTTGCCTGTCTGTCGCTGACATATGTGCGTCTGAGGGTGCAGGGACAGATGCTGCATTGTGGCTGTGACTGCTGCTGTTACGCTGTTGAGCTTGGGGTGATGAGTCACTGACTGACTGATGGCTGTGCAGAGGAGCTAACAAGGGATGTGATGAGAAGGGCGCCCCGTTGCTAGTGAGTCCAGCTTTTGTCAGGGCAGATTTATGCCGCTGTGCAATGTCCTTCAAACCTGTACCCAACAACAGCACATCCTATTCAGAGACGATTTTCTCCAATTGAAGGCAACTGTGCCTAGAATAGGTTCTTTTTGCTTGAGATGGCAACAAAAGTATATGCAGACAGGCAAACTGTCAATTTGATGACCCAGCATGCAAAATCAGGCAGCTTTGCCTAAGAGACACTTGGTGCTCCGTACTGAAAGCATCCAAGCACAGCAGCAGCAAGAGTGCAAAATTTCAGATGGTGACAACACAGCGAACGAGCACAACCATCAACTTGACAAAGTGTCAAGTACCAGTGAATGTCCTGTCACGTGCCGACTCAAAACCCTTTCCTTCTCCTGGGAAAACCTTGTCATCCCAGCTTTGCAGAACAGCCTCATGTGTCCTGCAGATTGCAACTGACAAGTCTCTCCCGCCAGGTCCCTGTCCCTGATCATCTCCTGCCACTTTGGGCGGGAGCCGCAAGGCTAGGGTTTTGCGTGCAATGGCTGCTCGGCTTTTGAGTTGTGTCAGCCCTGCTAGGGCTCCCATCCCCAACCTGGGCTGCTTGGCAGGGACCTTTCTAGGCAGCCCTGCAGCAATGGAGCTTCAATTTTGCCTTGACAGACTTTCTATACATCTGAGGAGTCCTATAGAGCCCTTGCCACAGCCTCACAATCACTTCTTGTATGCAGTGTGAGGCAATGGTGATTGACCTGCATGATGAGCATCTAGCACTAATGATGATGATGATAATTTAACGCTTTCCAGCTCATGATGAGCTAGACACGTGCAGGACAAGTCCTGTCTCTCCAGAGCAGCCTGTGCATCCCTGTAAGGCCTACTAATTCGACAACGTTACCAATCGCGTAGTGCAACATCATTGAAACTAGACCTAGGGCGGCCAGGTGGACGAAGTCCCTTGACTTCAACAAACGAAAGCTTCTTAGGCAATTTATTATTAGGCATCCTGAAAACATGACCTAGCCACCTGAGTCTTTTGCATCTAGCACTATACACTGCCAAGAGCTTAAAAGAGCAGCATATATGAAGCTTCAGACCGTCAGAAACAGTGTAATCCTAGTTGCTCACACAAGAACATGACGTAGCATCCAGGGTTATTGCAGGGCTCATAGCTCAACCCATACCTCCATTCTCAAGCAGCTTTGCCCACTTCACCATCTCTGGTATCTCTATACACCCTAACCGCTCTGCCTCATCATCATTCTCACCATCTTTGCCACCATCTGATTTTGTGGCAAGTACCATATCAGGGCCACGCCGAGATGCCCTGCTGGCCCTGAGGTTTCTGGCGGGAAAGTCAGGGTCTGACAGGCGCTGATGTGGTGTGGTGAGGACAGGGTTCAGGAAGCTGTCAGGGTTCCAAGTCCTTGGTGACACCCCCACTGGCGAAGCTGCAAACATGTCTCTTCTGTGGTATACAGCTAGATGGATGAAATCTGCAAAGCTGAAGTCTTGCATTGCATATAGCAGCACCTGCAGGCAATGTGAATGCGCTCTTCGCAAGCCTTCAGGACCAACATTTGGTGCATGCACAATGCTATACAGCCAACATACAGACATGCACAAGGCCAAGAGGTGTGCGCACAACAAGGCGTGTACGCAACAGCACGATGTGTGCATTGTGAGGTGTATGCATATCAGCCTGATGTATGCACACATTAATATACATGCAGTGGGGTACCCACAGTAACCACTCCCAGTTAGATCCAGCAATGTTTCCTGAATGTTAAAGGCTTGTTCCAACTCATTGCCAGAGTTACCATGAACTGCTGGGGCACACCTGCAGCTGCTCAACTTGCCTGGCAGTCATGCCGGCAGCTTCTCGCTGCACTGCCGCCATGAAGCGCTGGCTCTGCATGCACTTGCTGTGCATGGCTGCCACGTGCACATGCAGGCCTGCCACCTCAGGAGGCGCCTCAGCCTGAAGCAGCTCGTGCTCTGGAATCCATGGTGTCACACAGCTGCACGCCAACATGCAGGGTCTCATGTTGGACAGTAGCAGAATACGGCCTGTGAGTGTGCTCTATGTTTCTACTGTGACATAGGTATAGCTGTGGGGCAGTGCTGGAGGAGCTGGAGAATACATATGTCAGTACTGGCATATGTACTGTCAGTACAGGCTTATGTACTGTCAGTACTGGCTGAGACAGTCATTTGCAGCGCGTGCACATGTAAAACTGCTGTTGTCACGGACACTGCTCAGTCAGCTTGCAAAAGGATTGCATGCATGTTTGCCATCTCTGCTAAAATGCTGTTGTCAAACCCCTGGCATGTTGCATACACACTGTCAGAGCAGACTGCAGCCGGGGTTTGTACCAAGCTGTGATTGACTGCCAATGCTCATCTATGACTTGCAGCAGGAGTTGGAACTGCTGAGCAGCTTGCGCTTCTTCAGTGGGCTTGTGAGGGCCACTGCGCAAGCTGACCAAACGGACTGGTGCTGGTTGCACAGCCATAGCTAGGTGCCAACAACCTTGAGGACTGTCTGGGGTGCTTTTTGCAAAGTCAGGTGAATATGTCTGGCAACCGCATCTTCGGGCACTCTTGTCGGCAATCTTCCAGCGGAGATCTACGTGTACGCTGCATTTACACAGCAACGCCCAGGAAGACTTGCCGCCAGCGCAGACAGCTACGAGCAAGATGCGGTGCTGTCAAGGTAAGTCTGGGATCTGAAGTATAGTGTCATTGAGACGTACGCACAAACGTCGTTGCATCCTGCCTGAATGCGTAACGGCTGCATGTTGGCGTTATGAAAGTGACCTCGAAATCGCCGAGGCCAGGTTGACAAGCGTAGCGTTTTGAAGGTAGACCATCTGTTCGGTGCGCCACACTTGTGTTGCTGCAAAGGTAGGCGCTGATTTAAACAACCCAGTGAGTGTCGTTGTTGTGAACCCGAAGTCTGTCAGTTCAACTGACACGATCCTTGCAAGTGCTTCAACCGATCACATGTGTACACTTGCGGCCCTGACCTTCTGGATATCTTGCAGCGGTGATTGTGTACACAAAGATGATAGTGATTGCGGTACGCAGGACCATAGGGCTTGCCATTCATCCAGGGGAGCATGGCCGGCGGCAGCGACAGCGTTTCCTGGCGTCGAGACTCCACATCGCACACAGCCCCCTCGAACGCAATCTCACAGGTGAGCTGGATCCTTCACCTTTTTTTTGTGCTTAAAGAAGCTTCTGCCCCATTGCGAGCTTGTTCTAACCATCACAGCGTTGTTATTTGCAGTGGCAGGAGGTCCGAGGAAGGCCTGGTCGTGATCCTCGTCACACAACCAGCCAGCATCAGCACAGCAATACTGCTCATAGGCAGCCCCAAGCCTCGACCACCCGGCAATCTCACACCAGTTCCAGGCCACAGTCTCCAGCCAGGTGGTCACCAGACAGCAACACCCACACCCTCTCTGAAAGAAGGCAGCACTCAAGCGCTAGTGGAGCCCGACCATTCAAAAACCAGCCTGGCGCAAGGCAGCAAAGAGCAGTCAGTGGCCACGCTCAAGACAACTCACAGGCTCACTGGGGCCAGCGTGCAGCAGTCGGTGGGCAAAGTCAAGGCTACAGTGTTCCCTACAGAGGGCAGCACCCACCATTCAATGGCCAGGCTCAAGGTAACAGTATGCCCTACAGAGGGCAACACGCGCCAGCCAGTGCACAACTTCAGGAGCATGCAGTGTCTCACAAAGGGCAGCAGTTAGCAACCAATGGACACCCTCAAGGGAATGCATCAATCTTTAGACAGCAACACTCACCAGCCTCCAGGCCAAACACACCACCACAGCTCAGACCAGGAAGCACGTCCAACCAGCACAGCCCATCAACCTTCTCAAGGCCAGCACACAGACCAGCCAATGCAACACCGGGCAAACCTGTGGTGCCCTTCAGAAGTTCAGGCCAGAAACACGCTACAGAGAGGCCTCCTGGGATGCTCGAATACACAGTACAGCTTGTCCCAGACTTGAGCAGCATAACACTCTCAAACAGCAGCCATGCAGCGTTTGTAGGCAAGCCACCGCCAGCACATCACAACTACACAGCCATCCATGATTTTCTGGACCACATTTGCCCTGGACCTGGCGGGAGCTTTGCAGATGTTTGGTTGGACACAGCACATATCACATTTGCAAACATACACTTGCCAACAGACAAGGTGGACAGCTTCACATCAGTATTCACTCAGAAAATTAAAGAGCTACCCGCACTCACGTCAGGATGTTACATCACAGACCTAAAGCACTTTAGAAAAGCCAGCAGACGCGACATCAACACCAAGGGTAGCAGCTTTTATTACCTGGACCTTGACAGCACCATTTCAGACTTCCAGGACACACAGGAGCTCTGGATTCAAGCGCTGCAGAAGACAGTCCATGAATTGGGAGGCAAATGCAGCAACATCAGGAGAAACCGAGAGCAGCACATGACCGTAAGGTCCTTCAGCCTCACAACCGCAGCAGGGAGCTTTGACCAGGTGGCAAAAGCAGTCAGAGCCAATCCTGCAACAATGAGGTGTGCTGGCATCAGGATTCAGCAGTCAGTGGACCAAGCCTTGGAGGCAGGCTCAAAACAGGCGCTAACTGCCCACGGGTACTGCCATAAGCCCCTGGCAAGATACCCTGTGCCTCTGTACATCTCTTGTGAGGCAGCGTCACATGGAATAGTTCTTGCAGACAAGCAGCGCCGTCTGCAGCGCAGGGATGCAGCTTTTTTGGAGACAGCAATAAATGACATCTTGGATCGTTTGAGCTTAAGCACCTGAGGCTCAGCACACTTGCAGCCCGAGGTTGCTCTGCTGCACAAGAACAAGCGTGTGCATTGGCAGAGGTGCCTTGACTGTGTAGCCATTGTCTATAGACATCTAGCTAGTTGTGCTATGTAGGCAAGGCAAAGTGTGGTCAGGCTTGATTGGGGGCAAAACCACCCTGGCAACTGCGACTATGGATATCAATAAGGTCTGCAAGGGCTCAACACCTTGCATGTGTGTTATACCTGACCCATGGAACATGATTCTCCGTCTCTCTTTACTGTATATCTTCTTTTTCGTGCCTGTTGTAAGCATTGCTTCTGAGCACGGCTTTGGCATTGTTTCTTTTGCCCATGGAGTATTCACATTGTTGATGAAGCATGAGTTGCGTGTGATTGCCGGGGGGGGGGGAGGGAACAAACATGTACGTTGATGGACACAATATGTTTGCAAAGACAAGGCGTTACCAGCAAACTATATTGGTCTCTTCGGTGCACTCACGGTGTGAGTCAAGCAAAACGTGCCCACTCTTCGTTCTGAATGCGTTTGCGGTGATTTTTTGTGCATTTACAGCCGTAGAACTTCAAGGCTGCCTCACAGTATGTCCACGTGAAAGCAGGTCAATGGATGCATGCTAGTCAATAAGCGTTAATAAAGAGACAACACCTAGACTATTCAACGCATCTGAAACCTGTATTTTACAACAGAACAGGCACGAAAAAGTTTCATCCTTTGACAACATCCAACACTGATATAACAGACAAACACACACCACAACAAAAATCTGACCAAAAAGGGGAAGCTTGCGTTCAGGGCAAAGACGTAAACTGCAGAACCTTACCCACAATCTCCAACCCTGTTGGAATTTGCCATGCAAAGAGCAGCAAGTTGGTGATGTTGAAAGTGATGTGAGCTGTTCTGGCAAGGTTATTGCCTTTGGCCATCAAAGGGACCATGGCCCCTGCTCCAGCCCACAGAGTCACAATGGCTGCTCCAGCATACAGGTGAGGACCAGGGAACAGCTTGCCTGCAGTACAAGCCAGCAGTCACTCAACTTTAGCTGCCATGCACTGGATGTGCTTCAACTTTTGATTCGTAGGTAGTGCTTGTCAAGATGACTGATTACTGTAGAGTGACAGTTTGCATGTGCAAAGTCACGATTTGCAGCACAACTGCAAATAAAATGCAGGACAGTGTCGTGTCTCAATGTACCTGATCGCAGATATGTGTTGACAGGACCTGCAACTGCTGTTGCTGTACCTAGACCCATCAAGAGGCCTCCAAAGTTGTGGTGCACGCCCTTATAGTCCTTCTTAGACATGACCTTGCGTTGCTGCAATGACAACATGCCACCTCAGAATCTATCTCTGGCAAAGCTGTGGAGTGCTGAGTTGGGCAAGCTTGCTTGTAAGACTTACCTCCTCAAGGGCAGCAATTCGACCATCAATCTTGGTCACAGGACGGTTGCCCTCCTCATCTTTCGGAGGCAACTGCTTTCGAAGTTCCTTCAGCTCTTCAGGAATAGTGCGAGTGCGTCTCCACTGCCACCCGAGATATCCAGTCCACAAAGTTGCAAGGAACAGGAAGTCCATAAGCGCTGGATGAATCAAGCTGACCAGAGTGCCCTGTAATTTCGAGGTTTTGTGAGGTCATGGTCGCTCATGTACAGGCGCACATCATCGTAGACAGCACGGTTACACGTACAGACCTTCAACAGGTGCTCGCCATCAGGTGTCGCTGCCATAGCAGAGTTCGACATCATCAAGGGAACGAGGAGGCCTGCTGCCCCAGTGAGTTGCACGCCTGTCTGCTGCAAGGACTGCTGCGGTCCCCGCGCATCTTTGTGCGCTTTAATTTGTCCGTGAGATCGTTGCACAAGCCTTACTCTGCAGGATGGTGCCAATAATCTTGGCACAAATGGCGATCGGACACTCAGGCTAGGAAGGACATTAGCGGTCAACGACATCCTGGTAGCCTCTTGCGATGAGCACGATGCCACAGCGCGCAACTTATCACGAGCTGAGTTGATCACACAATGTTAGGTCGATGGTGATCCGGAAATTCGTGCAAAATTGGCCTTATCGTTTGCTGCAATATATTTAGCTTCCACAGGCATGCAATGCAAAGTGTCGACCAGAATATGCGTAGTATGCTTTGTCCGAGCGACAGTAATCGTCCACCGTCCTTTGCTCACTGCTACTGTGTGGAGTGTTCACCACTTCGTGAAATTCCTTTTTACTCCGTTGTGATTTGAAACGGGTCACTTGAACATGGACCCATTTGAAAATTATTGATCTTCTGCTGTACCGGAATTGCAAATAAGCCAATGGCGTTGCTCGAGATACCTAGGCGCATCCTGTGCAACATGCAAAACCTTACCGTACTTACTCGTACCGACACCCGCATGTCAGGCCTCCTTAGGGTCTGGGATATCATCAGTCTTCTTCACTTGTTTCTGTCTGTGCGCATGTGACACCAGCGCAGCACAGCAATGCAAAGCGCAGCACACAGCGACTTGAACCAGAAGACGAAGCGCTATCGCATGTAGCGTATGAAGTGCAGGACGTGACAATACTGTGCTAATTGTGATGGATCTGTCCTACGGACAACAAAGTTTCGAACCTGAGTGGATACAGTGCGGCGACTGTCGAAAGTGGAGGAAAAGAGCAACGGAGTATATCAAAGCTGTGCAGGTGAGCCCGATCCCTCGTCTACCTCAATCAAAGACTCAGCTGAAACGTCTGACTCCAGTTGAGAAGGCACTTCTCAAGGTGCTATCTGCAATGCAGGCAGGACCATGGACTTGTGACAAGCCTGGTTCCGGATGCTCATGCCAAGATTCTTGCGACGGCTGCAACAAATCCGCATGCGGGTGTGCTGAAAGTGATACCTGGGAAGATGCTGACGATCCTGGCAAGCGTGAGTAACAAGCAGTGCAGCTTATTGGTGAATTGTTTTTGAGGAAAACCGTCAAGCAAGCACTTGTCTGATTTGCTGTGCAGAGTTTGTTGCTTTTGGGGCTCAGACTCCTACAGACTTCCAGCATCAAGTGAAACAAAAGCCAGACGGGACACTCTACGTGGAGTGGGATGTCTTCTGCCGCAGGTCAGAGCATGAAGAAGTTTTTTCTTCTTTCTTACATGCAGCTCAAGCTTCAAACATGCTGCTTGCAGTGTTTGCACAGGACTGTTCATTGCACATCAAGGCTCCTGATTTTTGTAGGACACAACCGTACCTTGATGGCAAATGCAGGTGTGGGGCATCTGCAACCCTAGATCGAGCCAAAGAGAGCCAACGAGACAAGGATAGGTTGTTGTTGACTGGAAAAGGCCATGCAAGGACAATGGAATGCTGGCTGAGGGTTCATCAAAGCTGCAATGCTGACTGGAGCCATTTGATGTCCACGTCTTTGAAGTTCAAAGTGCCTTCTGGCTACCGCCATTTCAACAGTAAGCAACCATTTGCAAAGCACAAATCCCCTTCACAATGCAAGGTTGTTGCCTGTGTGCAGCATCAATCATGCAAATCAAAGCATACCCAGGAAACAGCATGGTCCACTGCTCAATCAACTTGCTTTTGTCTGACACAAGAAGCATTGATATAAATGTCTGCTTGAGTGGAAAGGCCTCAACAACAGCATTTGTGCCAGCAGGGCCAAGAGGCAGGCATGGGCGTCCACCATCTACACCAACCTCTGAGTGGTCACAGACACCATCAGACACAGATTCAGAGTTCTTACCAGCTGGACCTGCCCCACAACAGCCTTGCTTGGGCAGCAATCGTGCTGCGCTTGCTTCCCATTCACCACTGGAAGCTACAGCTGCAATGACTCATTCACAGACAGTATCAGCTGCTGAGTCAGCACCACAGCAGATAAGAGCCTCTGCATGTCTCTCAGTTTCAGCTCCCAGCTCAGTCACTGAGGAGCAGGCTGAACCAGACTTCTGCCCAAACCTGCTAATTGACTCTGCAGTCAAGCTTGAACCAGGCTGTCTTGGCTTGGCTGCATCGCAGCCTGATGCATTGTTATCGGCACCAAGAGCATCAGCAGCAAGCCCTGCTGATGAGTTACCATCAGCAGCAGCAGCAGCAGCAGCTGTGCCGCTGCCGGCAGGCAACAAGACAGAGCATTCACCGCCTTCAGCTCAAGCAGTAGCTGCTCCACAAAAACTGCAAAGTGCTGCTGTCCCTCAGCTAGTTGAGAGACGCTTTGCCCAATCTTCAGCCAGTTGCATAGCTTTCAGCGCCTCAGGGCATGGCAGCAAGGCAGGTATGTGGGCTGATGCAGCCAATCAGCATGGGTATCACTCTAGTCAGCAGGCAGAAGCCTCAGAAGGCAAGGCACCCTTTCACAGCAAACCTGGAGGCCCTGACGAAGGGCAACCCTCCAGTCAGCAGGCAGAAGCCACAAAGGGCAGTGGGCCCCTTCACAGCATCTCCACTGGGCCTCCCAAACGGCAAGCTGCAATGGGAAATCAGCTGCAAGCTCCTTCATCTGACCCACCCGTAGCCCCTCGCGGTCTCAATGGCCCTCTGCTGTCACACCCACGCAAGCGCAAGACTCCTGACGCATCATTCACAGCCTCACAGCTCCAACACAGGGTGCCAAACAAAGACAGCTCTAACTCTGCAGTCAAATCAGAGACCATTGACAGGGTGAAGAGAGTCAAGACAGAGACACAGGCAAAAAGGGTTGCATCGGGCCCCTTTGACTGTGTCGACCTCACTCAGATGGAGCTTCAGCCACAGCAACGTGTGCCTTCAAGCAGCAGCCAAGACTCCCTTGTTTTCATGTTCAAGAAGGTCAACTGCTTTCTTGAGGACACGGCAATCAGTCAGGAGCAGATGCGGCTGTTGCAGGGTGCGGTTGACAATGTAGATGAGCTGAAAGGCTTACAAAGAGATCACCTGACACGTGTACTGAAGTCCATTGGCAAATTGGAGCCATTTCAGAGGATTGCGATACGTGATTACTTGACAGGGTTACAATGAACAGCAACGTATTCAGGTCTGCAAACCAGTGGCCCTGCGCATCAATAGTTACAAGCTTGTAGTGGTCCTGATGCGAATTTCAAACATCTGGCTGGCATTGACGCAGTGAATGTCAGCACATGAATTCTTGGCAAATTGTCAGAGGTGCCTAGCATTGTGTATAAGCCATTGAACTGTTGCCTTGCATGTGCATTGCCTGCTGCAAGTCTGTCAGCTTTCAAAGATAGCAAGTTTGTCAAACTTGTAAGTCTATCTTTGTTGCAACAACCGTGCACAGAGAGGGCTCAGTGAATTCCTGAAATGGAGCTCTCCCTAGGTGTGTCTGCATGTCAAGAAACAGGGATGGTGCAAGCATCAAACATATCGCCTTTGAAAAACCAACAAGGCAGAAATCCCCATTTTACGCCTTGCAGCGCCTACCTATGCTACAAAGGACACAAACATCGAGGAGGCTGCTGAATCTTGTGTCATATAGCTCAAAAGCTAGAAGCAGGCCTGCACCAAGAGTCTACTCCTTGTATCACCAGGCCTTGTCAAAATAGGATCTTTCTCATGCCTCCAGCTTTGCAATGGGTAGCTTGTAGCTTGAGGTACAGCTAGCACTGGTCCTGGCGAAGACCTAGTCCTCTCTTTTCCTTTGCAATGTGAGACTCACAGCCTGGGCTCCTGGGTGTTGACAGGCTCCTCACCAGCATCCATTTTCCACGCCTTGGGCATTTGGCTTTCATCTTCAGCATCCTACATGTAGTACAGGCAAGCTCAGAAGTCCATGCTGCTGCACTGAGCACTATCTATCCACTGACCGCTGACAGTTTATAGATAGTGTTACTAAGCTAGAACGGCATATGGAGTCAAAAACCAGGTTTGGCGTACCAGCAGTATTGGTGCACTTTAGGCATCACTCACTGCAGGCAATGGGTATCATCTTGAGTACAAGAAAGCAAGGTAGTTTCAGGCCAAGTACAAAATGCAACAGTCTGAGCAATGGCAAACCACCAAGATCCAGTGTGATGCATGCATCCAAGACAGCAAGTCACCACCCACACACAAGCGGGAGCCACGGTGTTCTGGAACATTGGAAAGATGCTGTGCATAGGCAACACGACTTGCCTTGGACCAGAGGTTGTTGAACAGCACGGTCGACAGGTAGCGCTCCCCAAAGCTGGGCAAGATGACCACGATGAGCTTGCCCTTGTTCTCAACGCGCTGAGCAAGCCTGCAGACACGCAGGTCAGCCGGTATGCACAGACATGTGCAGCTTTGATGACTTATGCATAGCAGCCACATTGTCAGGTAACTGTGCATGCTGGGTTGCAACTCTGTCCCTCCCCCTCTCCCTCCTCAAGACAGGAAATAGCGGTACGCTCCCAATTGTGTCTAGCACATTGACACAACAACAGATTATCAAGACAGGTGATGGCACAGAACATCTAGCACACCATCTATCCAACTTTCATCATGCATTGCACATGCTAAGACATGTTTTTGGGGTTCAAGGTTGTTCAACTGCCAAGGTGATTGTAAGTCTCTTGAGCTTGAAAGAAGTCTGCAAGCAATGCATGTTGATGCGAGTGTATACAATTTTGGCAACAAAACCAGCTACAGAAACATGTTTGCCGGTGGAAAAGAATGACTGTCTGTCAAGCTGCAGGTCTGGTAGATCACGTATGCTTTTATAACCCTGTGGTCCAGCTATCCGTGTTCACCTGATGGAGGTCAAAAACAGCTGTCCAGCGGGCATCTTTAATGTGCAGTACAAAAAAACACTTTTTTCTTCTTTTCATTTGAACTGAATTCACGAAACAACCTTGGAGATTTTGTCAATGTAGCTCAGGGTCGGTCATGCATCAGAGGTATTTTAAAGTTGCACTCACTGATTTCAAGTATCTGTGTACCCACCTTCATGCAAATATCTGGGCTGTGTACCTGATGAAGGCGCCAACAGCTACACACCAAGTGAAATGCCACACAACAAGACCCTCCTACCAAGCTTGAAAGCGGTTTCTTTACTCAGGGAAGATGTCAACTCACGCATTGATTGACATAAGCCTATGTGGGTAGACGTGCTTTGGTGCATTCACCTGATTGAGGCAACCACGGCCGCACCAGAAGAGATGCCACACAGCAAGCCTTCCTCCTTGGCAAGACGGCGCGCCATATCTACGCTCTCCTTGCTGCTCACTCTGAAGATCTCATCCAGTATACTGGGATCCAGCACCTTGGGAACAAAGCCTGCCCCTATCCCTTGTATCTGCAGTGCCACCACTACTTGAGATGAAAGAGTTCTGTGCCTGATTCTATCACTTGTACTGGTAGTGGAACCACTATTTGAGATGAATTATTCTAATGCCTGCTCTTATCACTTGTACCTGCAGCAGAACCACTACTTGAGATGAGCATATATGCTGCCTGGCCCTATCCCTTGTACCTGCTGTGGGACCACTGTCTAAGATGAACGATAGTGGTGCCACAATTGATGGAAAGCATGCAGTGCCTGGTATCTGCATTCACATGATATAAGCTGACAACATGCTGACATCATGGACTACCATATTGCTCTTCACAGGCAAGCCAGGCCTTGTGCAAGATATTAGTGAATGCGCGCTGCACATGAGCATGCTTGCAGATGCATCTAACCAAGTTTTGGAACAATCTCTCTGCATGTAGCACTGAGAGTACGTGTGTATTGCAGCACATGCAGGTGTGTGACAGCAGACATGCAAGGCCATGAATGCACTTCTGCTAGGCAATGGCTGGAAAGAAGCAAAGCAGTAAACCAAACATTCATGGTTGCAGTATCTGTTGTAGAACAAGAGCACAAGCAAGCATGGAATGCAGCAGCAGTAAGTGTGCAATGCACAGACCTGATGAAAGCCAGGGCGGCCTCCTGACAGTACAGGGCTCTCTGACGGCTCTACAGCAATGAGCTGCACATCTGGGTTCTGGTCTTTCAAGTAGGTGCCAGCTCCTTGTATGGTCCCACCAGTGCCCACACCTGTATGCATGCAAGAGCCCTCATTCTTATGCTGTCAAGACCCAAAAGATGTCATTGAAGAACACATGCCTAATACAATCTCCCAGTCATTTCTGAACTTAACATACATGTTGGTTTTTTGAATGTTTCTCAGACAGCGATATTGCTTTTTGCGAAACATTCGAAACATCGACATGTATTCTAAGTTCAGAAATGCCTGGGAGGTTGTATTAGGCATGTGTTCTTTGAAGACAGTAAGTGATGTCCCTACGTTCACAAGAGATGCCTTTCCCAAGCATCAAGAATAGCCCTGAGTAGCTGAGTAGGTACAAGCAGCTGCATTGGGGCACAATGAGAACAACAGCACGGCTCTTCGTGAGGATCTGCTGCAGATCTGCTGATGGAGTGCATAACAGACTATGAAGATGATGCTGAGCTGAAGACGAGCTTCTGTGTGCAATACAGCAAAATTGCAGCTGAGAATGCAAGCAGGAAAAGCACAGCCTTGTTCTTTGCAATATGCCTTTGATATGCTGCGAGGGAGCCTTACAGCTGCAGTAGTAAAAAACCACAGCAAGCACTGCAGCTTCACAGGCCCTGCCGAACCACATGTGTCAGACACACTAGGCAGGAGAAGCCACGAGCTGACCTGCTACTAAGTAGTCTACTTTGCCTGCTGTGTCCCGCCAGATCTCTGGCCCTGTAGTCTTGTAGTGTACTTCAGGATTGGCAGGGTTCTCAAACTGTTGCAAGCAAAAAGCATTGGGTGTGGTGTTAACCAGCTGCTGGCACTTGCTGATTGCTCCTGTCATGCCCTGCAGACATCAGATAGCGGTAACCATTTGGCATACTTCATGCACCTTAGACGCTGAGATCACACATCGAGTAGCTGCTGCAAATAGTGCCTTCCAGCAACTCAGACGGGCCAACATCTGGTCCTCTAGGGCTTTGACCCTGTCTGTTAAAATGCAAT
>JAABUP010000877.1_pt1 | contig 64638 bp, 57 predicted proteins | sample 5559201 | NCBI WGS metagenome assembly JAABUP01 (sample SAMN10711887, study PRJNA513373) | rock metagenome | isolation source: Antarctica rocks | place: Antarctica
GCTATCAACCTGTTTAGAAACAATAACTATCAAAACCTTGCCCAGGCCCAAAGGCTTGTGGCTAATGATATTAAAAAACTAAAACAATTGATCTATTAGAATGCAACAGCCCTGCTCTCGAGAGGGGTTAGTGGTGTGTTTCTACTTCAACACCAATTTTTACCCGATAAAAACAGCATCAACAAAAAAGGCCATCTTTATTACAGACAGCCTTTCTACAAAAAATGTTGTTTAGATTTTAAGCCGAAATCCCTGCTAAAACTTCTTTCACCCGGTCTGCAGCTTCTTTCAGCAAAATCGCAGAATACACCTTCAAACCAGATTCATCAATCAGTTTTTTAGCTTCTGCCGCGTTGGTTCCTTGCAAGCGAACGATGATCGGAACCGGGATATCGCCGATTTCCTGATAAGCATCAATCACACCTTGGGCAACGCGGTCGCAACGGACAATCCCGCCAAAAATATTGATCAGGATGGCTTTTACATTCGGGTCTTTTAAAATAATACCGAAAGCAGCTTTTACTGTTTGTGCGTTAGCCGTTCCGCCAACATCCAAAAAGTTTGCAGGCTCGCCGCCAGCAATTTTGATGATGTCCATCGTTGCCATTGCCAAACCGGCACCATTCACCATGCAGCCTACGTTTCCGTCCAATTTTACATAGTTCAGGTTCGATTCGCTTGCTTCCACTTCCATCGGGTCTTCTTCCGCAGTATCACGCATTGCTGCATAATCTGGGTGGCGGTACAAAGCGTTGTCATCAATATTTACTTTGGCATCAACAGCCAGAATTTTATTATCAGAGGTTTTTAAAACCGGATTGATCTCAAATTGAGAAGAATCCGTCGCATCGTAAGCTTTATATAAAGCAGTGATAAATTTCACCATTTCTTTAAAAGCATCGCCGGATAAACCTAAGTTGAAAGCAATTTTACGGGATTGGAAACCTTGCAAACCAACTTTCGGGTCGATTTCTTCTTTATGGATCAGTTCTGGTGTGGAATGTGCAACTTCTTCAATGTCCATTCCGCCTTCGGTAGAATACATGATGACGTTGCGGCCTTTTGCACGGTCCATCAACACACTTACATAAAACTCTTTCGTTTCTGATGGCCCCGGATAATAAACATCCTGTGCAACCAGCACTTTGTTTACTTTTTTGCCTTCCGGTCCGGTTTGCGGCGTAATCAGTTGCATCCCCAAGATGGCGTTAGTTTTTTCCTTTACCTCGTCCAGGTTTTTGGCCAGCTTTACGCCGCCGCCTTTACCGCGGCCGCCAGCGTGGATCTGTGCTTTCACCACCACCCAGTCAGAACCATATTCTTCCTTTAATTTTTTGGCTGCTTCCACAGCCTGTTCAACGTTCTCGGCAAGAATGCCTTCCTGAACCCTAACCCCGTAGCTTTTCAGTATGGCTTTGCCCTGATATTCGTGAATGTTCATTTTAAAAAGATTTTGGGTAAAGCTACAATTTCAGGTTAAAAATAAAAATGGGAAAATGTTTAGGGTGGGATAGGCGGATTTGGTTTAATGGTTTCTTTTGAAATGACGGAAGTGAGAGAAAAGGCACTTATAAGAATTTTAATCAATCCGATTATCCTTTTTTAAGTCCTTGGTACTTTTACTATTAAAGCTTTTACCAAAAGCATAGTTAAGTCCTAATTGCACATATTGCGATTGAAGCTTATTTAACGAATGAATATAAACTGTTTCTGTATTAGCAGTAACTGGAAACCTGTTGATATTAAAAATGTCTTCAATGTTTATTGATACAGTCAAACGGTTTTTCAAAAATTTGTGTTGGGCTGCCATGCTTAAATTACCACTAGTCGCATTTTGAAGTTGGAAATAATTGTTTTTCGTTACGATATAACCATATATCTGAAACGGCGTGTTTTTTATAAGCGAAAAGTTTAAGCTCACGTTTCCGGTAAGAGAAAAATTTCCGGGATATAGAATATCATTAGGGATTTTTGTCGAAAAAGTAGATTGGGTACCGGCTAAATAAGCATTAAAGTTAAACCATTTAGTTAGTGTATTCTGCAATACTATATAACCACCGTATTGATCGGTACTTCTGAAGTTGTCGTAAGTATCGAAGTTCATACTTGTTACTGGATCATATTTAAATAGTTGGCTGTAAATGTTATTTGAACCGGATGCAAAAAGTGAAGCCATAAAGAAATTACCGTTACCATAACTCCTGGAATATTGCAACTCTACTTTATTGATAAAGTATGGTTGAAGGTAAGGATTACCACTATTATACTGACCTAACGCTATCACATTTAAAAAAGGGTTTAACATAGAATATCCGGGCCTTTGAATGCGTCTTCCAAAGCTCAACGAGTAGGTAGAATTATGATCCTTTGAGTTGTAGGATAAGTTAAGGCTGGGAAAAAAGTTAGCGTAATTGTTATTGTAAGAAGATGCTAATGAAGGCGAAGTTAATTTGTAGTGAAAATCCTCATATCTCAACCCTAACTGATAATTCAGCTTTTTCAATTTTCCTGACAACAGCCCATAAGCAGCAGTAATATCCTCACTATAATCAAGGTTGTTTGATAAGGTAGGATCGTTAACATAGGTATTGGAAAGCGTATCATAAACTGAGTTTAAAAAATAACTGTCTGTACTATTATGTATGTACTTGGCACCAAAGTCTAACTTCGTAATTTTTGTAATGTTAGCTGTATAATCAATGTTACTGGTGGTTAAGCTGTACGGCCTTACCGTGCTGATAATCCTGTTATCCTCATACTGATCAAATACAAATTGGTTATTAATGTCATAAAACTTTCTATTGAAAGCCTGATTAGAGCGGTTGCCATATTTAGAGTAATTGAACCCTAAGTTTAGTTGATCTTTATTTTTAAAGGTTTTCTTATACAGCAGGTCATAGATATAGAAATTATTCTGCGTAAGATTACTTTCGTTTTGTAAATACTTATTTTGAAAAATATCAGCTCTGTTAAAAATTTCTGAAGTCAAATTAGTTGGACTATTTAAACTGTACCAGGCACGGAAGAAATTGAAGGATAATGAACTGGTTGAATCAATTTCATATGATGCGCCCCCTTTAAAGTAGCTGCTTTTCTGTGTTCGTTCAGCATTCTGATTTTGTCTGAACATATAGAGAGAGTCAGGCAGATTCCTGTTTTCATAATAGTTATCTCTGCGGTAATAATCCTGCCGGTAGGTATAGCTGTAGTTGGCTGACAGATCCAATTTGTTTTTCTTAAAGTTGATACTTGCACTATTGTCATTGCTAATCAATGTTGAAATATTGGTGGAAATATTTCCAAACAAGCCCGGAACGCTACGTTGCTTTAGCTTTATATCCAGTATGCCACCTTCGCCATCTGCGTCAAACTTTGCATTTGGATTAGTATTTACATCAATATCAGATACCTGCGTTGCTGATATGCTTTTTAGGAAAGCTGCCAAATCATCACCTGTCATGTTTATTTTCCGCCCGTTAACCAATACAGTCGGGCTTTTGCCTTGAAGTTTAATGCTATTGGAACCGTCAACCGTTACACCTGGCACTTGTCTTAAAACTTCATAAACACTTCCGGTCGCGCCTATTGCTTTATCCACGTTGAACTTATAACCACCAGGAATCAATTCGATAGTTTTTTTGGTGCTAACTATACTTACTTCTTTTAATATATTAGTAGATTTTTGAAGGCTAACTTGAAGTAAGACTTTTTCGCTATTTGATTGAAGGACTTCAAAAGCATTACTTTTGGTTGGCAAATAACCCAACAGGGTTACTTTAGCCATGTAATTACCTGGTAGCAAATTGAATGAAAAAGTACCATTGGAGGCAGTGATGCCTGCCACAACCAAGCTTGAATCCTTTTTTAAATTAATGATAACTACTGTTGTAAAAGGTAAAGGTTGTTGCGTTTGAGCATCAATTACTTTGCCTGTTATAGGATATTGGCCACTTAATTTTTGCTGTGCTATGGAAAAAATAGGCAATAAGATTCCCATAAAGATAAAAATGTATCTTTTCATAAAGCTGTTGAGGTTTATATGATTATTGGTTTATTTATTCAAAACAAGTGAGCGAATGCTTTCCATATCTATGTTGTCTCCTACAAAACAACTGACGCTGATTTGCTTTTTACTGATGGTAACATAGTCTAGTTCAGTAATATTGCTACTGCTACCGTGCGTATAAATGATGGATAAAGTTGTATCGTTAAGTTCCCATCTGAAATATTCCTTGTACAAGTTGCCTTTCTTTACTGCGGCATCTACCTGGGCTACTATTTCCCGAGAATGTTCTGGTGAACTGTCAAAGTTTAAATATTTGTACGTTTTTACCTGCTTCATAATGCGGGCAATACTCGGATTTGTCCACATACCGATCTCGTTCGTACGCTTAACCATAGCTTCACCCATGGTGTTTACCTCGTATCCTGGCTCTCCTGAATAGCGTTTAAAGTAAAGGTCAATCATGGTTTCGGTTTGACCAGCAGCTGCTTTATTCTGACCAAAGGAAAAGGCTGTGGTGAATAGCAGAAGGCATATAAATAGAAAAGCTTTCATAATAATTAGTTCAATGATTTATTTTTTGTCATAAGCTTTGCAGATTTTTCAAAGCTCATGTAGCCCTGATTTAGTGCTTTCGAAATAGAAATTAAGCTGGCCTCTGCTTTCTGCTGTAAGGCCAGCTCTTTTTCGGCCTGTAACTTTTGGTTGTAGTTAATGCCCAAAAAGGTCATGCCGAAAACTATTGCCACACTTGCAGCTATCTTTAATAATAAGTTTAATTTAACAATTTTATTATTACCCTTAAATTGGGTATCTGTAAAATGAACTTGGTTAGGTTCAATGCTTTTAAAGTCTTTAATAGCTTCAAACCATTTGTCATCTTCTATCAGCTCATCATTCAGTTCTTGCGTTTCAAAGTACTGCTTAATAAATTTTTCCTCTTCAATCGTGGTTTCTGCCCTCCAGTATTTTTCAAGCAGCAATTTTATCTTATTTTCTTCCATGTACTTTACTTTTTAAGTATTGCCTTCCCCTAAACAGATACACTTTGACTTGCGCCTCTGTAATATCCAGCACTTCACCAATCTCCTTGTACTCCATTTCTTCAATTTCGCGCAGATACAATATATTGCGCTGTACCTCAGGCAACTTACTGATCATGGCATTAAAGCGCATTCTTAAATCATTCAGTACCATTTGTTTATCCGTATAGTTCGGTTCCGGCTGTTCGGTTATATGTTCCAAACCCACATGTACCCGGTTGTTATTCTTCCTGTAATAATTCAAAAAAGTATTACGTACCATGCGCATGGCATAAGCTTCAAAGTTCTGCCAGTTTGCCCATTCCTCCTTTAACTGCCATAACTTCATCAGCGATTCCTGATAAATGTCATCCGCATCATTTACATCCTTTGTAAGCGACAGGGCAAAGCGGTAAAGTTTACACTGACTGCTTAAAAATTGGTTGTACTGCTCAGAATTCATGCGTTTCGTTAGGGAGACAATATAGCTTAGTTAAAAGTTACAATTATTTTCAAATTGTACTTTTACAATGGTAAAGCATCAAATTATACACATTCAAATATGTACGATTGAAAAATTGTCCTTTTTGTTTAGGCTATAATAATATTTATTGCTTTTACATGGAACCTTGGAATCGTATTTTAGAAATCCATTTTACAATTAAATTTTTCAAACGAATTAATGAGCATACCTTACTAAAACTATTTCTCCCAAAACCAACCTTTCCCACATTGTTCCCTAAAAACCATATCCCTATTTTTGCCGGATGCTGAAAGCAAGGTCTATCAAAAAGTTTTATTTAACGCTGCCGATATTAAAATGAAAATCAAACATTTACTTATATTCCTTCTATCAAATTTTACATGCTTCGTTTATGGGCAAAAAGTTAATGTCGTTAATACAAATGACAGCCTTTCCATCAGAAAAAAAACCTTAAGTGAGTTTAAAAAGGACGTATATATTTCAGGAAATGATAGTTTGCCCTATCGCATTTTATACCCAAAGAATTATAATAAAAAGAAGCAATACCCACTCGTGGTTTTTTTGGCTGGCGATGGCGAACGCGGAAATGATAACGAAAAGCAGTTGTACGCAATCCCAAACGCTTTGATTGATAACGCAGGAAGAGAAAAATACCCTTGCTTTATCCTCGCTCCTCAATGTCCGCCAAAGCGTTTATGGGTCCGTTTTCCAAATTTCCCTGAAAGTTTACAGGCAACTGCCGAACCTACGTTTCCTGCTAAATGGACTTTTGAATTGTTAGGCCACTTAACAAAGCAATTGCCGATAAACCAGCAACGTATTTACATTACCGGTTATTCTGGAGGTGGCGAAGGTACATTTGATTTTTTGACCCGCCGTCCTGATTTTTTTGCAGCGGCTATTCCAATTTGTTCTGTTTCAGATACAGCAAAAGCAAATTCCATCCATCCGATAGCTATTTGGGCTTTTCATGGAGATAAAGACGAAATCAATAATGTTAGATATTCACAATTGATGATTGCTGCATTAAAAAAATGTGGTGGTCAGCCTAAATATACCGAATATGCCGGAATGGGGCACAATATTGTGAATAAGGCTTACACCGAACCAGGATTGTTTGACTGGCTGTTTTCACAGAAAAAGTAAAGTCATGCTTTACCATCAACTATTTCTCCCTAAACCAACCTTTCCCACATTGTTCCCTAAAATCACAATTCCTATTTTTGCCAGATGCTAAAAGCAAGGTCAATCAAAAAATCATACGGAAAACTGCCGATATTAAAAGGCGTGGATTTGGATGTAGATGCTGGGGAAATTGTAAGTATTGTGGGCGCTTCCGGTGCCGGGAAAAGTTCTTTGCTCAATATTATCGGTACGTTGGACAAACCGGATTCTGGTCGTGTTTTGCTGAACGATGCCGATACGAGCGTGATGAACCAGAAACAGTTGAGTGCTTTCCGCAACAAAGAGATTGGTTTTATCTTTCAGTTCCACCATTTACTGGCGGAATTTAATGCGATCGAAAATATCTGTATCCCGGCTTACATCGCCGGAAAAACAAAACCGGAGGCCGAAACACGCGCTTCAGAATTGCTGGAAATGCTGAATTTAGGTCATCGGAAAACGCATAAACCCAACCAGCTTTCCGGCGGCGAGCAACAGCGTGTGGCTGTGGCGCGCGCTTTAATCAATAATCCGGCTTTGATTTTGGCTGATGAACCTTCCGGAAACCTGGATTCTAAAAACGCAATGGAGCTGCACCAGTTGTTTTTTTCCTTGCGGGATCAGTTTAAACAAACTTTTATCATCGTAACACACAACGAAGAATTGGCCGAAATGAGCGACCGCAAAGTGATGATGAAAGACGGACTGATCGAAGCATGACGAAAGCCTTAATTACTTGCGGCCAAAATCCGGGCGTTTATTTTTTGGAGAAGTGGTTTCCGCAGTTGGCGTTTGTTTATGGCGATGCTTCTTTTATCACACAAATTTCGGCAACTCAGCAATTGTTGCTGCCGAAAACTGAACAAGCGGATTACATTCATCAGTTGTTAAATATTTGTCTAAACAAACAGATTGATGCTGTTTTTGCCATGAGTTTTGCCGAGCAGGAATTACTTGCCGAAGCGGTTGAATTATTTTCCGAATTCAATATTAATCTTTTTTTGCCTGATCTGATTACCCGTAAATTACTGTTTGATCCGACAGGACTTTTTGAAAAACTAAATTTTAGTGGCATAAAAACAGTATCGTTCCAGGTAACTTCTTCCTTTGCAGAGTTTTCTAAAGCTTGTTTGCAATTAAGTTATCCAACGGAAACTCTAACCGTTGCTGCTGTTCAAAATTTGGATTTGATTTGGGTTTTGGATGATCGGCTTAAAGCCAATTCCCTTGATGGAAAGCCAATCATTCCGTTCACTAAAGCTGCCAAATTGTTTGCTGCGGAGGAATTGCTTTTGCTGCGGAGGTTTAATCCTTCAACCCCAAAAATAATTTATGCTTCTTTTACCGGTGGAAAATTGGTGTCGGTTTGGAATTCAGTAGAAGTTGTTTCCGAAGAAATTCTCCTTCAAATTGGATTACAATTGCAACTGAACGGCTTGTTTGAATTTTCTTTCCAGCAGGAACAATTGTTCAATATCAAACCCTTTGCTGTAAAATGACCTTTCGTTATGCTGATCTCGACCCGCGCAAAAAAGCTTTTGTTTTTGAGTTGGACGATGTGCTTTTCCCAAACAGGATTATTTGCTGCAAGTGTATTATTTGTTTACCGCTTTTTTGGAACATGCCAAGCAATTGAACAGTAAACAAACCCTTTCTTTGATGACAGAAATTTATCGGCAACAAGGTGAAGATGCTGTTTTTACAGGGGTAAAAACAGCATTCAACCTGGATGAAAATTACCGGGAAAACTTTGACCGATTGCTGATGACCGCCCGGCTTCCGCTTAAATTACTGCTTTACAAACAGATGCTGGAACTGCTCCAGCAGATTGTGGTGGACCGGAAACAAATTTTTATCCTCACCAATGGAAACCCGAAGCAGCAACTCAACAAGATCAGGCAGGTAGAATGGAACGGTTTGGAAAAGTATTTGATTTGTTATTTTGCAGAAGAGACCAAGCCGAAACCAGAGCCGGATTCCCTACACCATATCCTGGCGGAACACAAATTACAGCGGCGTGATCTGATTATGGTAGGCAACAGTACGGCTGATGAACTTTGCGCGCAGGCAGCAGGAGTGGACTATATCAACTTGCGTGATTTTATTTGGCAATAAAAAAATTTATTTTACCAATATCCGTTTAGTAATTTCTTATGTTTACGTATGTTAGGTTTTAGTTAGATTTTATAAAAAAAGATATGAAGAAAAGCATTATTTACTTAGCTATCGGATTGCTAACCGTTGCTTCTTTTACGGCTTGTAAAAAAAGCCCTGCCCCAACACCAATAGCTTCCGGCCCGTCGCCAAATGATCCCGGAACAGCTTTAGACCGTGTAAAAGATTCGGTTTACCTATTTACACAGGAAGACAATTTATGGTACAGTACTTTGCCAACGTATGCCAACTTTAAACCACGCAGTTTTACCGGAAAAACTGATCAGGCTGCGCTGCAAAGCGAAGTAGATGCGCTTTCTCAATACAGCACCAATCCAACAACAGGAAAACCTTATGAGTATGAGACTGACCCAAGATATGCTGGTACAGCCAAATATTCCTTCATAGATCAAGGCCAGGTAGCCACTTCTTTGGGTGGAACAAACGGCGATTATGGATTTAGTGTGTTATATAATACCATGACTGACTTGCGCATAAAATACGTTTATCCCGGCTCTCCGGCAGATAAAGCAGGCCTGGTTAGGGGTTATCAAATCATTAAAGTTAATGATCTTACTAATATAAACTATGATTCTACAAATGGTTCTGCTTTTCAATCGCTAATTAGTGCCTTGTTCAGTTCTACCACCGTCGCTTTAACCGTGCAAAAGCCGGATAATACTACTTTTAATACAACGCTAAATACAGCAAATTATACCGTTGTGCCGGTGTTAAAAAGTAAAGTGCTGGATTTAGGCAACGGTAAAAAAATGGGTTATGTAGTTTTCAATAGCTTTACTGACTTAAAGGCCAATGCACAAACTTATTTAGATGCTGCTTTTACCAGTTTCACAACTGCCGGTATTACCGATTTGGTAGTTGATTTGCGTTATAATGGCGGTGGTTCTGTAGAAACAGCAGAGTATTTATCTGATTTGATTGTGCCTGCCGCTAAAACCAATACGCTAATGTTCACACAGTATTACAATGATAAATTGCAAAATGATAAATATCCCTTATTGGCAAAAAAATACAAGATTACTGCCGGAGATTTTAAACCAAGCAATAACCAGGCTGGTTTTTCAAAGCAAGGAAGTTTAAATATCAGCCGTGTGTTTTTTATCGTGACCGGTTCTACTGCTTCTGCAAGTGAACTGACGATCAATAACCTGATCCCGGAGATGAACGTGCAATTGATCGGCACCACAAGTTACGGCAAACCGGTTGGTTTTTTTGCTATCCCGATCGGCACGTATCAATTATATACACCAGAATTTGAAACTAAAAATTCTGCCGGCCAAGGCGGTTATTATGCCGGGATGACACCGGGTTCGGCTACTTATCCGGGTGTTTTGGCTTCGGATGACGTAACCCATGATTTTGGTGATGTAAACGAAGCATTGCTTGCCCGTGCCATCAACTATACCACTAAAGGCACTTACTCCGTTCCTAATTTGGCGGTACAAAGCACAGGTTCAGGCAACAACCGTTTATCCGAAGAGCAACTTAACCGTGTTTCGCATGATTTATCGCCGCGCAGCGAAGTAAAACAAATGATATACAAATTTAAGAAGTAAAATTTGGGGTGGTAAAAGAAGCATGTTCGCTTTTGTCATTCCGAACTCGTTTCGGCATTTCTCGTGAAAAATGATCAATTAGCTTGAGGGGGTCCTGAAACAAGTTCAGGATGACGAAACAAGTTCAGGACGGCAAAAAGAACAGGGCACTAATTTTTGCACGGTAAAAGAAGCATATACGTTTTGTCATTTCGACGATAGGAGGAATCTTCTTCAAATGAGAATGATTTTGGTTTTTAATATTGAAAGAAGATTTCTCCCTTTGGGTCGAAATGACAAGGGCACCATTTTTTACCCGGTAAACGAAGCATCAGCAACCGTTTGTTTATCAATAAACTTTGCCTTATCTTCGCGCCACAATTCACACAAATTAATCACGCTTTAATATTATTCAGGTAATGTATTTAAGTAAAGAAGCAAAAGCAGGGATTTTTGCAAAACACGGAGAAAGTGCAACCGATACCGGTTCTGCCGAAGGCCAGGTTGCCTTGTTCACAACCCGTATCGCCCATTTGACCGGGCATTTGAAAAAAAACAAAAAAGATTTTTCTACCCAGCTTTCTTTGCAGAAACTGGTTGGTAAACGCCGGTCTTTGTTGGGTTATCTGTTTAAAAAGGATATTAACCGCTACCGGGCCATCATCAAAGCATTGGAACTCAGGGATATCATCAAATAACCGGGTTAAATTCCTCCAAAAAGCCATCCCAACAGGAGATGGCTTTTTACTTTTAAAAAATAAAATTTATATAAAAAGCAGGTACGTTCTAAAGATGAAAAACGTATCCATACAACAACAAAATGAGTTACAACGCAATTAAAAAAACATTCGATCTGGGCGATGGCCGCATCGTGGAGATCGAAACCGGCAAATTGGCCAAACAGGCTGATGGTTCCGTAGTAGTAAAAATGGGCGACACGATGCTGCTGGCAACCGTAGTTTCTTCAAAAGAAGCCAAAGAAGGCGTGGATTTTCTGCCGCTTTCAGTTGATTATCAGGAAAAATATGCTGCATCAGGCCGTATTCCCGGTGGGTTTTTACGCCGTGAGGCACGCTTGTCCGACTATGAGGTTTTGATCTCCCGTTTGGTTGACCGTGCATTGCGCCCATTGTTCCCCGAGGATTATCACGCTGATACACAAGTGATGATCTCTTTGATTTCTGCCGATAAAGACATTATGCCGGATTGTTTGGCCGGTTTGGCTGCTTCGGCTGCCATTTCCGTTTCTGATATTCCATTTAACGGGCCGATTTCCGAAGTCCGCGTGGCAAAAATTAATGGCCGGTTGATCATCAACCCAACACGAACCGAGCTTGAAAAAGCAACTTTAGAGTTTATGGTCGCCGGTTCTGCCACTGATATTGTGATGGTTGAAGGTGAAGCAAACGAAATAGCTGAAACCGAAATGGTGGAAGCAATTGGTTTGGCACACGAAGCAATTAAAGTACAAGTTGCTGCACAAGTTGAACTGGCGGAAGAAGTTGGTAAAACAGACAAACGTGTTTATAACCACGAGCACAGTAATTTAGAACTGAGGGAAGTGGTTTTTGCCGCTACTTATGATAAAGCTTATGCTGTTGCAGCTTCTTCATCCGGTAAAGATGACCGAAGCGCAGATTTTAAACAAATCCGTGATGAATTTATCGCTTCTCTGGGCGAAAATGCTGATGCAATACAAGTTCATCTGGCAAAAAAATATTTCCACGACGTGCAGTATGATGCTGTTCGTAATTTGGTTTTAAATGAAGGCAAACGTTTGGATGGAAGAACAACAACCGAAATCCGCCCGATCTGGAGCGAAGTGGGTTATTTGCCTGCTGCACACGGTTCGGCTGTATTTACCCGCGGCGAAACGCAAGCTTTAACCTCCGTTACTTTAGGTTCTAAAACCGACGAGCAAATGATTGATGGCGCCTTCATCAACGGATACAGCAAATTCTTGTTACATTATAATTTCCCGGGTTTTTCAACCGGCGAAGTAAGGCCAAACCGTGGTGCTGGCCGCCGCGAAATCGGTCATGGTAACCTGGCGATGCGTTCTTTGAAAAAAGTATTGCCTGGCTTGGAACAAAACCCTTATACCATCCGCGTAGTTTCTGATATTTTGGAATCCAATGGTTCATCTTCCATGGCAACCGTTTGTGCCGGAACTTTAGCATTGATGGATGCCGGTATTAAATTAACTTCTCCGGTTTCGGGGATTGCAATGGGTTTAATTACCGACGAAAAAACCGGTAAATACGCTATCCTTTCCGATATTTTGGGTGATGAAGATCATTTGGGCGATATGGATTTTAAAGTTACCGGTACCGAAAAAGGTATTGTAGCCTGCCAGATGGATTTAAAGATCAATGGCTTGTCCAACGAAGTATTGATCAAAGCGTTGGACCAGGCGAAAGAAGGCCGTTTACACATCCTGAACGAGATGAAGAAGACACTTGCTGCGCCTCGCGAAGATTACAAACCACATGCACCACGTATTGTAAGCATGACGATTGATAAAGAATTTATCGGCGCGATTATCGGGCCTGGTGGTAAAATCATTCAGGAAATGCAACGCGAAACAGGCGCTACTATTGCCATTGAAGAAGTAGATAACAAAGGCATCATCGAGATTTTTGCAGATAACAAAGCTGCTATTGACGCTGCTGTTTCCCGTATCCGCAACATCGTAGCCAAACCAGAAGTTGGCGAAACTTACGAAGGCAAAGTAAAAACGATTATGCCTTTTGGTGCTTTCGTGGAGATTATGCCAGGCAAAGATGGTTTGCTGCACATTTCGGAAATTGACTGGAAACGTTACGAAACGATGGACGGTATTTTTGAAGTTGGTGAAATAATAAAAGTTAAATTACTGGAAGTAGATAAACAAGGTAAATTGAAATTATCAAGAAAAGCTTTGATGCCGCGCCCGCCAAAACCGGAAGCTGCACAGTAAAAAATAGATTTTGAATTGGAAAAAGCTCTTTGGAAACGAAGGGCTTTTTTTGTGTGATAATTTTTTAATTAAGAAAATAGGCAAGGATTAAATTGTAACTTTCAGAAATCTCGTTTTAATCACGTTTATGAAAAAATTGTTTACTTTTCTTTTGATGGTTGTTAGCTTTTCATCCTTTGCGCAAGATACCTTATCTTATAAATCTTATCGTTCTGTATGGAGTATCATTCCGCGTTTTGGTGTTGGAGCAAAGGATACAAGAAGCAGCTTTACAACTTACGGAAGTATCGGTTTGCGGAGGGAATTTTCACTTGGAAAATCGGTTTCCTTAAATGCAACGGCTGCTTATAGTTCTGCTTATGGCAGATACGGAAACCCCAATTTAAATGTTTTGGCAGCAGGCGCAGGGGTTACATTTTATCCAGTTGATTTACTTAGTAAGATTTTACGTAAGATATATCCGAATCAAAAATATAATGAAAAAGATTACAAAGAAGTTTATGTGGATTTTATTGTAGAATTTAACTTAAATAATACAAAATATGGTTCTGCCGGAAATTTAAGCGGACCACGTGTTGAAGCAAGTTGGCGTAGAATTGCCTTGAGTAAAACACTTTTTTTAGCACCTAAGTTTGGAGAACATCTCATTGTATTTCCAGATAAGTTGGCGGGATCAAAAATAGACCAATCTTTCTTTTTCTACATCGGCGCAGCAATTGGCCTAAATCCAAAACCAAAAATAAGGTGATAAAAGAAGCATTGTCCAATCCAAACAAATACTTCTTTTATCGCCTAAAAATCTCAACCTAAAATCTGATTGATCAATTTCAATTCTTCCTCACTAAAAACAGTATTCTCCAAACATTTTAAAGAATCTGTTAATTGTGCAGGTTTACTGGCACCAATTAAAACAGAAGTTACACGCTTATCTTTTAAAATCCAAGAAAGTGCCATTTGTGCCAAAGATTGATTGCGTTGCTGGGCAATATCGTTTAACTGGCGGATTTGGCCGAGCTTTTCTTCCGTCAAATTACTTTCGTTTAAAAAACCAACGCCTTTGGCAATACGCGAGTCTTCCGGGATACCTTTTAAATATTTATCGGTTAACAAACCTTGCGCCAACGGCGAGAACGGAATGCAACCCACGCCTTCTTTTTCTAATAAATCCAGTAACCCTTCCTCTTCTACCCAACGCTCAAACATAGAATATTTGGGTTGATGGATTAAACAAGGCGTGCCCAATTCTTTCAAAATACGAAATGCTTCCGCAGCTTCTGCCGGATGATAATTGGAAATGCCAACGTACAAAGCTTTCCCTTGCCGTACAATTAAATCCAAAGCGCTCATTGTTTCTTCTAATGGCGTATCAGGGTCTGGCCGGTGATGATAAAAAATATCCACGTAATCCAGTTTCATCCTTTTCAAACTCTGATCCAAGCTTGAAACCAAATACTTTTTAGAGCCCCACTCGCCGTAAGGCCCTTCCCACATGTAATAGCCAGCTTTGGTAGAAATGATGAGTTCATCGCGATAACTTTTAAAATCTTCGTGCAGGATCCGTCCGAAGTTTTCTTCTGCTGACCCGGCCGGCGGACCGTAATTATTGGCCAGGTCGAAATGCGTAACGCCGTGATCAAAAGCAGTTTTAAGTGTATTACGGAAGTTCTCCAGCACGTCCACATCGCCAAAGTTGTGCCACAAACCCAGCGAAACAGCCGGTAATTTGATGCCGCTTTTTCCGCAGCGGCGGTATTCCATATTTTGATAACGTGACGGATTTGCTGTGTAAGACATAATGGTTGTATAAATTGATGCGATAAAAATAGCTTAAACAATCAACTGCTCAAACTTAATTTTACTTATTATATTTAGCCAGATCATTCTGCCAAGTGAAAGGCCACTCAACGAATATGAAAAAAATGTACCCGATACTTCTTTTACCATACTTTTTTATGTGTCCTGCACATTCGTTTACAAAATTTGCAAATCAGTTGAAATAAAGGATCAAGATGGAAAACAAAGTTTTATTTACAGAAACACAACGTTTCCGGCAATGGTGGCTTTGGCTGGTTTTAGTTTTTATCAACGGGATCAATATTTGGTTTTTGATTGAAAAATATGTTTACCACAATCCGTTTCCAGACACTGCTTATCACAGTTATTCGGGTAGTTGGTTTGGGATCATAATAACTTTATTGGTCACAATACTTTTTTTTATAATGAAGTTGGAAACAATCATACAAACAGATCAAATTGAAATCCGTTTTTTCCCGTTTCATTTATCTTTCAGGAAATATCCAAACAACACAATTGAATCAGCTTTTGTACGAAAATATAATCCAATTACAGAATATGGCGGTTGGGGGATCCGGCTTGGATTGTTTGGCAAAGGCAAAGCGTTCAATGTTTCCGGAAATCAGGGAATCCAATTGGTTTTTAAAGGTGGTCGCAAATTATTGATCGGCACACAAAAACCTGATGAAGCAAGTGCTGTTCTGCAAAAAGCCGGCTATTTGAAAGCGGAGTTGTAATTACACGCGTTGTCATCCCGACCGAAAGGGAGAGATCTTCTTTCAACTTGGATATTAAATAAATTTTTGGTTGATAAAAGAAGTATCGCTAAGTTACTTTGATGAAGATTTCTCCTAACGTCGAAATGACACAATCTTAAGACTGAAAGTAAAAATAAATATTAATTTATGTTGCACTTTCAATTTGATTTGTGTTGATTTAAACAACCAATTTTCAATCTGATGAAATGCTTCTTTTACACCTGTTTTTTAATGTTTGTATTTTCGTTTTTAACTTTAAAAGTAAAAGCGCAGACCGTTATACCGCTTTATCCGGGCGCTATTCCAAATTCCATTCTCAGTTCGGTCCAGGAAGTTAAATCCGGTGCGGTAAATGATATTGGTTACAACAAAGTATGTAAACCTACACTCGAAATCTATCTTCCCGCAAAAGAAAAAGCGACCGGTGCGGCAATTGTTATTTGTCCGGGAGGGGGTTATGCCTTTGTTTCTTACACTCACGAAGGTATTGAAATTGCCCGTGCTTTTAACCAGATCGGCGTTGCTGCTTTTGTACTGAAATATCGTTTGCCCAGCGATGCGATCATGAAAGATAAATCTATCGGGCCTTTACAAGATGCACAAATGGCGATCAAAACGGTGCGTGAAGGTGCTGCAAAATGGAACATTGACCCACACAAAGTTGGTATTATCGGTTTTTCTGCCGGCGGAAGTCTGGCCGCTTTGACCGGTTCCCATTACAACGATCCAAAAATAGCTAATCCAAGCAATACCAGTTTACGGCCCGATTTTATGGTGCTGCTCTATCCGGTCATCAGCATGACAGACAGTTTAACGCATGGCGGTTCGCGTAATAATTTAATTGGATCAACACCAACACAAGAACAGATCAGGTATTTTTCCAATGAACTGAACGTAACTAAAGATACACCTCCAAGTATGCTCGTTCATGCAGAAGACGACAAAACCGTCAACGTAAAAAACAGCTTATATTATTATAATGCCTTGCTAAAAAATGGCGTGGAAGCAGAAATGATCATCTATCCAAAAGGGGGACATGGTTTCGGCTTGAACAACAAAACAACACCGGATAATTGGATGGAACGTTGCAAAAATTGGATGATCAGTAACGGATGGATTAGGTAAAAGCAATGCTTCTTTTAGCACATAAAATCTATAATTAAATCAGGAATAAATATGGAAAAGTTAGTTGTAAAAAGTACGATTGCCATCAATGCACCAAGTTCACAAGTTTGGGATGTTTTGACCAATCCCGAAAAAACCAAAATCTACATGTTTGGCTGCGAAACCGTTTCGGATTGGAACGTTGGAAGTGAGTTGTTGTGGGAGGGTGAGTATGAAGGCAAAAAAATGGTATTTGTGAAAGGAAAGATCGTAAATATCGAACCAAACAAGCTTTTGAAATACACAGTTATAGACCCTTTTGCTTCTTATCCGGACATTCCTGAAAACTATTTGAATGTAACTTATGAACTTTCGGAACAAGATGCGCAAACTACGCTGACCGTGATTCAGGATGGATTTGAAACCGCAGCCGAAGGAGAAAAAAGATATAAAGACACTTATAATAACGGCGAAGGCTGGAACCCGATTTTAGTGCAGATAAAAGAAATAGCAGAATCAGATTAGATTGAAATTGGATGGAAGTATTGCCAATAACCGAAAACGTTTTTCAGCTTACGCTTCCTATTGTGAATGTTTTTTTGGTTGATCATCTTGCCGGTTTAATTTTGATTGATACCGGCCCGCAAGGCAGCAGGGATTTGATTTTTGAAGGGATCCGGCATATTGGCAAACAACCGTAAGATTTAAAATATATTATCCTCACCCATGCACATTACGATCATTCGGGCAGTTTGGCTGCCATTTTAGAAGTTGTAGATGTTCCGGTTTATGCTTCTGCGCTTTGTGCGGGGATGATCAAAAAAGGAATTGCTTTTCAACCGGAATCTAAATTTTTAGCTTTTTTGCTGAAGCTGGTTACTTTGTTTGGGATAATCAGGTTGAAGTTTGCGTTTGTCCAGCCAATAAAATCTGCCGTAAAAATCGTTCAGGAAGGCGACCAAATTCCCGATGCCAATGGTTTACAGGTAATTAATGCACCTGGCCATACCGCCGATCAGATTGCATTTTTTACCCGGTAAAAGAAGCATTGCTGTTTGCGGCTGATAGTGTAGAAAATACAAACAAACTGAAATTTCCTTATGCTTATCAATTTGCAAAGATAAGCTGGCAAACTTTTAAAAAATTAGCTACCTTTCCTTTTGATATTGTTGTTTTTGGACATGGAAGAGCCGTAAGTAAGTCAGAATTTGAAAAATTGGCAGTTTAAAATACCTAAATGCTGATTTTAGTTCAAAAATCGTCGGCTTTATTTCAATTTCTAATATAAATAAAGTTATTTTCAAATTAATTGTGATTAAAGAAGTAAAAATTTATCTTTAAGGAATTAATTTCGTGGTATCATAATCAATTTTGGTTTGAAATCCGTTTCAAGAAGGGAATTTTTAAGTAAAGGAGCGATGCTTGCTGGCGGCGCTTATCCTGCATTGCTGGCTTTAGGCATGTTAAAAGCAGCTCCGGCACATGCTTTTAATTTGGAAGGAAGCGGTGCAGGGAAAAAAGTAATCATTTTGGGCGGTGGTTTGGCCGGAATGGCTGCCGCTTACGAACTCAGCAAATCCGGTTACGATTGCACCATCCTGGAAGCGCGCGAACGAGAAGGCGGCCGCTGCTGGAGCATCCGAAAAGGCAGCATCAGCAACGAAATCGGGTCGCCGCAACAAATTGCCGGTTTTGATGATGATCTGTATTTTAATGCCGGTCCTTCACGGATTCCTCACCACCATCAACTTACGCTGCATTACTGCAAAGAACTCGGCGTTCCGCTCGAAGTTTATAACAATGTAAACGAAGCCGCTTATTATTTTTCTGAAGGAAAAGGGCCATTGTCCAACAAAAAAGTAAGAATACGGGAAATCCAGAACGATGTACGTGGTTACATGAGCGAAATGCTGGTTAAAGCAATAAATCACGGACAATTAGACGCAGCATTAACCAAAGAAGACACGCAAAAAATAATTGAATACTTGCGTGCCGAAGGCGGATTGGATATAGATAAACTATACAAAGCTTCCGACAGGAGAGGTTATACAGAAGCGCCGGGCGCAGGCCAGCTTTCTGGCAAAATAGCCGATGCTTACAAATTGCAGGACATGCTGCAATCCGGTTTGATGGATCCTGATTTTTACAACGTTTCGCAATACGTGTATGAATTGCAGACCACGATGTTCCAAGCAGTTGGCGGAATGGACAAGATCGCGCAGGCTTTGCAGAAAAAAGTAAATCCGATGCTAAAATTAGGTGCAGAAGTTACCTCAATACAAAACCTTGCGGAAGGTGTAAAAATTATTTACAAAGATCAGCAGGGAACAAAAGAAATAACAGGCGATTACTGCGTTTGTACGTTGCCGCTGCCGGTTCTGGGCAACATCAGCCATAATTTTTCTTCGGATGTGGGCCGGGCCATTGATTATGCCACTTACATTAAAACCGGTAAAATCGGCTTGCAGTTTAAGCGCCGTTTTTGGGAAGAAGATGAAATGATCTATGGTGGTATCACGCATACCAACAACGAACTCACGCAAATTTTCTACCCAAACAATAATTATCTCGGTAAAAAAGGCATTTTGTTAGGCTATTATAATTTCAACGATAAAGCAAAACAGGTTGGCGATCTTTCCATTGGCGAACGCGAAAAACTGGCACTGGCAAAAGGCAGCTTGATCCATCCGCAATATCCAAAAGAGTTTGAAAAATCTTTTTCGGTAAGCTGGCACAAAGTAAAATATAACGAAGGCGGCTGGGCGGTTTACACCAACGAAAGCCGGAAAACTATTTACGAAGCTTTGTTAAAGCCCGAAAAGCAGGTTTATTTTGCGGGAGAGCACTTGACGTATTTAAACGCCTGGATGGCTGGGGCATTTGAATCGGCGAGGAGCACAGTGGCGGCGATACGCGCGCGGGTCAGCGGGCAACGCTTGGCTTATCCGGCAACAAGTTCTAAAAGTTAACAATTTTTACCCATAAAAACAGCATCATGGCAAATCAAATCAACAGACGTAACTGGATCAAATCCAGCGCAATGTTAGCAGGCGGGATCACATTCTTCTCCAATTCTGTTTCCGGCCTTTTGGCAAAACCCTTTAACAGTTTAAAAAGAAGCTTCACGGTTTCTGATGAAAATGTAATACCTCCTACATTGCCGCCAACAGGTTTAAAAGCAAGGCTGCTGGCCAACGAAAACCCTTTTGGCCCTTCTGCAAAAGCTAAAAAAGCCATTGAAGCAGCGATGGACACCAGTTACCAGTATCCGTTTATGTATTACGGCCAACTGATTGATAAGATTGCAGCTTTTGAAGGCGTAAACAAAGAACAAATTTTTATGGATGCCGGTTCGTCTCCTTTGTTGTTGGCGGCAGCAATGCACTTTAGTAAGAACGGAACTATTATCACTGCCGATCCAAGTTATGATGACCTGCCAAAAAAAGCAGCAGATTTGGGCGGTAAAATCGTTCATGTTCCGCTTACCGCTGATTATAAATTAGACTTGGATGCGATGGAAAAAAGCATTGACAGTACAACAAGTTTGGTTTACATCTGCAACCCTAACAATCCGACAGCAACTGTTTTAGATGCAGCCAAATTGAAAGCTTTTTGCGAACGTGTTTCTAAAAAAACACCTGTTTTTATAGATGAGGCTTATATTGATTACCTGCCAAACCCACAAGCCGTTACCTTAATTGATGCGGTAAAAAAAGGTCAGAACGTGATCGTTGCCCGTACGTTTTCCAAGTTGTATGGCTTTGCAGGTTTGCGTATCGGATATGTTGTTGCACAACCCGAAATGTTAAAAACGCTGTCCAAATACACCCAAGGTTCGATGTCTATTTCGGCTACAACGCTTATGGCAGCAATTGCAAGTTACCAGGACCGCGAGTTTTTGGACGATGCACTGGCCAAAACAATGCTATCTAAAAAGTTTTTGTACGAAACATTGAAGAAAGAAGGATACGATTACATTCCGTCTTCCACCAATTTTGTGATGTTCCCGCTGAAAATGGACGGACAAAAGTTTACGGCCGAAATGATGAAAAGAAGTGTAGGCGTGCGTTTCTGGAAATTCAACAACAAAGACTGGTGCCGTGTGAGCATTGGCCGGATGGACGAAATGCAGGCTTTTGCAGATGCTTTTAAATAATTATCTTAATTAACCGGGTTGTTCAAAATTTAATTTCGGTATTTGATTATGCTTCTTTTATCGGATAAATTTCAGCAAATGTACTTACGTTAGAAAGATAGGCGCCATACTTCCCCTCTTGAGGGGGGTTAGGTGTGTCCTTAATAATCTTTAACCAGTATGTTTTCAAAAATTAAACTTTAACAACTTCTACTTTTAAATTTTTATGCGCAGGTTTTTACTTTTTGCAGGAGCGGTATGCTTCTTTTACCAGTCTTTTTCGCAGGCAGTCAATCCACGGCCAATTACGATGGAAGAATATGCCAAAGCAAAAACTTTTACCGTAAAAGACCCAGACAATGATACGTACCTGAAGTTTGAAAACGCTTAATATTTTAGACCGTTATCGCCCGAAACCTTATTTTATCACCGGTGACGACGGCCTGAAAAAGCGGATGGATTTGTACAATTTGATGGCGAAAGAAGGCATGCAGCAATTGGGGCTGATGATTTTTTATACCAACGAAAAAGGCAAACATTACCAGGCTTTGCTGCCAAATCAAACGGCCGACGGCAAAGTTTGGGAGCGTTATTTTGAAGATGTCCACAGCATCGACAAAGAAGAAAAAAACTTTGTGCTGAAATTGTCTTACGTGCTTTCACGGGAATTTTCCTATCAGGTTTATAAGAACATCAACGGCGGAAAAAACATGAAAGAAGAAAGCGGGACTTACGGTAGTGATATTTGCTTCCCGGGAACGGATTTGGTAACGATGGCAAATGGCAGTCAGAAAATGTTGTCATCTGTAAAACCAGGCGATCAGGTTTTGTCCATCAACCCAAAAACAAAAAAAACCCAAGTGGTTAATGTGAAGGAACTGTCTGTTCATGAAGCAAAAAACTTCGCTTTAACCCGTTTGGTTTTAGTCGCTGCTGAACAAGAAAAAAACACCGATAAAAACAGCATTCATCTATCGGCCAAAGTTTTGGAAGCAACGCCAAACCATCCGATGACAACAAAATCAGGAATCAAAAAGATCGGCGAAACAGCAATCGGCGAACAGGTTTTATGTTACAACGAAGCTAAAAAAATGTATGAAACTTACACCGTTCTGGATAAAAGCGAACATGCCGGCGGCATACAAAAAGTGTACAACATCGTTGCCGGCGGCGGAAGTACCTTAATGATGAATGGCGTGATGGTGATGCAGAAGTAATTATTTATCCGCAATAAACTATTGTAAAAGGAGTATAATTAATTGTTGTGCTCCTTTTTTAATAAAGGGTACTTGGAAATCAACTTATTAACTTTGGATTAAAGCTTGAAGGATTGTTAACGTATCTTTTCCAACAAAATGATTGTCAATTACTTCACCCTGTATTTCCGGTGCTTTAATTCCTTTTCCCCAGCGGGTTCGGCTGGTAAAAATGCGTGCCTCGTCCCATAACCCGGCATCAATAAAAAGCTGTAAAGTTTTGGCACCGCCTTCAATGATCAACGATTGAACGTCTTGCAAATACAATTGGAACAAAATATACTGAGGTAAAAACAGTTCAAAATTTTCTAAGCCAATATATTTCAGCTTTCCTTCCAATGCTGTTTTTACCTCATTAAAAATATAAGTTTCTACAGATTGGTCAAACAAATGCAAGTTAGGGCTAAGTTCCAATCTCCGGTCAATCACTATCCGTTTCGGTTGCTTTGCCTGCGGCTGATAACGGTTGTTCAACTGCGGGTTATCTGCCGCTGCCGTGTTTTTTCCTACGAGAATTGCATCTTCTTCGCTTCGCCACTGGTGGGTTAGTTTTTTGGCAATCGAACCGGAAATCCATTGCTGGCCGCCATCCACAGGTGCAAAAAACTGGTCTTGTGTTTGTGCCCATTTCAAAATAATATACGGCCGTTGCTTTTGGATCCGCGTAAAAAAACGTTTGTTCAGCTCCAAACATTCCGCTTCCAAGACATTTTCAACCACCTCAATCCCGGCTTTCCGTAGTTTTTCAATCCCTTTTCCATCCACCTGCACAAATGGATCGCGACAGCCAACCACCACTTTCGGGATTTGGTTCTGGATAATCAGATCAGCACAAGGAGGCGTTTTTCCGAAATGTGCACAAGGTTCCAGCGAAACATAAATGGTCGCTTTTTTCAATAGTTCTGCTGCGTTTTCATGTCGCTCTAAAACCAAGTTCACCGCATTTACTTCTGCATGTGGCTGTCCGTATTTTTGATGATAACCTTCACCAATAATTTTATCCTGATGCACGATTACCGCGCCAACCATTGGGTTCGGACTAACAAAACCTGCGCCCAAAGCAGCCAGTTTCAAACAGCGGCGCATGTATTTTTCGTGATCGTCCATGCTGCAAAAGTAGCTTTTTCCGTTCTTTGCCGGATGAAAACTGTTGGCGAAGCACGTATTTGGTTAAAAGAAAAAATCAAAAATACTTATGCTGAAGAAGAGTTGCCCGGAATTGTGTTTTTAACGCTGAATTTTATCACCGGATTATCGCAAACACAGTTGCACGTTTTCCCTGAAAAAGAAATGACGGATGTCCAAATCCGAATGCTTCTTTTATCGACCCAAAAATTAAAAACCGGTATGCCAATACAATACGTTTTGAATGAAACGGAGTTTTTTGGGTTGAAGTTTGAAGTTAATCCGTCTGTATTGATTCCCCGGCCGGAAACGGAAGAATTGGTTGCGTGGGTTTTGGAGGGGAAAGGTGATAAAGAGAGCGGGGATTTAAGGAGCGGTGAGCGTGAAAAGGCAATAAGCATTTTGGATATTGGCACCGGCAGCGGCTGTATCCCAATCGCGATCAAAAAAAACTGGCCGGAAGCAGCAGTTTCAGGCTTGGATATTTCTGTGGAAGCTTTGAAAACTGCCCAAAAAAATGCGTTGCTAAATGAAGTTGAAGTAAATCTTTTTCAGCAGGACATACTCAATTTTTACCCGGTAAAAGAAGCATTGCCTTATTCCATCATCGTTAGCAATCCGCCTTACATCACACCAAACGAACAAAAACTGATGCACAACAATGTGTTGGATTTCGAACCGTACCAGGCTTTGTTTGTGCCCGAAAATGATCCACTGCTATTTTATCGAACCATTGCAGATCATGCTTCTTTTATGCTTAAAAAAAACGGTTTGCTGTTTTTGGAGATCAATGAAAAATACGGAAAGCAAACATTGGGACTTTTGCAGCAAAATGGTTTTGTTGAGTTGGAGTTGCGAAAAGATTTCCGGGGGAAAGATAGGATGGTTAGAGCGATGAAAGTTTGATTGCTATTAAATGTGAGCTAAGTGTTCGGTTTCGTACAATAGCTTGTATCATAATCGAACAATTATTAGAGTAGGAAAATTTACTTTTAATCTAGTGGATTGATTATCAATTATTTAAAATTTAGGCATGTTTTTTATCTATTTAGCGAAGTTCTAAACTTCCTTATCCTTTCAACTAAACTTACCCTTAATCAAATCAATTACAACTTACTATCATGATTAAAAATGCATTTTTAGTAGCATACAGAACTTTACTTAGAAACAGAACTTATGCTTTTTTAAACATAAGTGGACTTTCAATTGGTCTATCTTGCGTTATTACAATTTTTATAGTAGTAAGTTTTGAATTAAGTTTTGACAATTTCCACCAAAACTCAGATCACATTTTTAGGATAATTAGTGGAACTAAGACAGGAAATTCAGATTTTCAAAAGCCTGGTGTACCGTACCCATTTAGCAACGCTCTCAAGATAGATAAGCCTGATATCAAATCCGCTACTATCTTAATTGGAGGCGATAATCAAATAACAATATTAAATTCTAATAATACGAAATATAAGGATAAAAAGGGGTTAGTATATGCCGGATCAGATTTTTTTCAAATATTTAAATTTTCCTGGCTCTATGGTGATGCAAAAAGTTTAGACCAACCAGGATTTATAGCCTTGAATGAATCTACTGCAAATCAATATTTTGGTAATTGGAATCAAGCAATTGGACAAATAATTCAAATTGACCAAGATAAGGTTTATACCGTGGGTGGTATAATTAAAGATCCACCATCTAATACTGATTTTCAATTTAAGATTATAGCCTCTTATTCATCCTTAAACAGAATTAATAATTGGAATGAGATATGGAGTAACAGGCAGAGTTATATACTTTTACCAAATAATGTTTCAAAAAACAACATAGAAAGTTTCCTTTCAGGCTTTGCCAATAAAAATTTCGACAATTCCAATTCAAAACATTATTTTCTACTTGAACCATTATCGGATGTACATCGAAACAGTAATTTTCTAAATTTCCTTCGTAGAAGCATGCCTATAGCAATAATACTTATTTTAACTTTTATCGGGGGATTTTTACTTTTAATTGCATGTATAAATTATGTAAATCTTTCTACTGCCCAATCCTTTAAAAGAGGAAAGGAGATTGGAATTAGAAAAGTATTAGGCAGTTCCAGAAGTCAACTAATTCTATTTTACATTTTTGAAACCCTCCTTATTATTCTTATTGCAGTTATATTAGCAATTGTCTTTAGCTTTCTTTTTTTACCATTTATTAAATCTTTAATAGGAATTCCAGATTCATTTAATGGGTGGAACCAATCTCTTATTTTATTTATTATTGCTATAATAATTTTTTGTACAGTTTTTTCAGGTTTGTATCCGGCTTTTTTAATTGCAAGATTTAACCCCGTTTCTTCTTTAAAAAACCAGGTAGTGTCACAGTCGGGAAAAAGTATTAATCTGCGTCAAACTTTGGTTATACTTCAGTTTGTAATCTCTCAAATACTCATTATTTGCACTTTCATCATGATCCGACAAATGAATTTTATTAATAAGATGGATTTAGGATTTGATAAAGAGGCTGTTATTGTGTTACCGATTCCGAATGACAGCGTAAGTGTACAAAAGTTTAATGTAGTTAAGCAACAATTGTTAGGTATTCCATCCATCAAATACGTTAGCTTTAGTAATTCTTCACCTTTTTCAGATGCAAATATTCAATCAAAGTTACAGTTTGATCAAAGACCACAGACCGAAGATTTTGAAGCTAATATCTATTCTACAGATAATGATTTTTTCAAAACATATAAAATGTTGTTTTTGGCTGGAAGACCTTTAGCTGAATCAGATACAGCAAATGAGTTTGTTGTTAATGAGGAAATGATACATAAACTTAATGTCCAAAATCCGAAATCTCTTATTGGAAAATTTATAAAGTTAGAAGGGCAATCTCCTAAATTAATTGTTGGGGTAATTAAAAATTTTCATCAAAATGTATTTACAAAAATCACTCCTGTAATATTAACCTCTAATATCAAAAATTATAGATTTTTAAATATTAAAGTTCAGATGAATTCATTTGCCACAACAATTTCTAACATAAAATCAATATGTTCATCGGCTTTTCCTAAGGATGTATTTGAATATCATTTTTTAGACTCACAAATAAAATATCAATATGAAGCGTTAAGCAACATAATAATCCTTTTTAACTTTTTTACTGTAGTAGCAATCATTATAGCTTGCCTGGGTGTTTATGGCTTAATTTCTTATGATATAATTCAGAAAACTAAAGAAACAGCAATTCGTAGAGTATTAGGAGCTTCCCTATTTAATATAATAAGTTTGTTCACAAAGAATATCATTAAACTTATTCTTGTTGCATTGTTAATTTCGGTTCCATTGATAATTTTTATTATGTCAAATTTACTTCAATTATTTGTTTATAGAACAAGTATGCCATTGTGGATATTTTTAGTAGGTGGTGCCGCTACTATATTACTTGCTTTATTTACCGTTATTTTTAAAATTTTAAGGGCTGCATTATCCAATACGGTAAAAAATCTTAGAACCCAGTAAATAACTTTTGAATAAGTATCGATTGTTATAGTAGTTTAGTAATCGTATATCTTCAGTATTACCTACGTCTTAATTTATATGATTTAATAAAAAACGTTACCCGTTAATATTCTTGTACAGTTGTAAATATTATAATATAAATCAATGTCATCTTGTTAAAGTTCCGTTTACTTAATTACCTTTAATTCTATAAAAACATTCCATTTTTAAAAAGGTTTTTAAAAGCTGTTCAAAGAGTTGGTTTGAATGAAAATTTGCCGGAACTTGTTCAACAGCAAACTTTAAATCTATCCTATATATTTTTGAAAGTCGATAAACGTTTAGTGAAAGTTGATCTTTCATCAATTGTACATATAGAGGGACTTGGTGATTATCTCAAAGTACATACCACCCATCAAACTTATGTTACTTATATGAAGCTGGGAAAGTTAGAATCCCTTTTACCTACTTCCATGTTTATTCGAATTCATCGTTCAAGTATAGTAAACACGTCTTTTATTCAATTTATAGAAGGAAACGTTGTAAAGGTTAATAATACTGACTTTGCAATTGGTCAAACTTACCGGGAGGGTTTATTAAAAAAGTTGAATTGATAGTTTAATAGTAGGGAAACTTAGAATTTTAATTTTTAATAATTTATTGCTAAAGGAACCTGCTTTATTTATAAGTACATTTTCTTCAACTTCTTAATAAAGTTGGAGACAAAAATAGTTACTTGCACCTAACAATTGTTAAAGTTCAAAGCAGTTTATTGTAATGATTTAAAAAGTAATTCCTGATCTTCTTTGCTGATTGTTAAATCCCCTTCAAAAGAAAAAGATCCGTTTTCGCTGTCAATTGTTAAAATCCCAACCGGCAAAAGTGCCTTTTCCTGTTTCATGGATTCCAATTCGTAATCTGTTTTGCCGTCCGGGTTTACATTTTGCCAGCGGTTATCATCCATTTCATAAATAAAATAACGCGTCTGGTGGTCATTCACAAACTGATCATGGTTTTCCCGGATGGGTTTTAATTGAACTAAGCGATCATGTGATATTTGTACAGGTGCAATTTCCATCGGTTTTTTCTTGTTGATAAATTGGGCGATACTGTTTTTACCAGCATAAAAACAGTATTTCTTTCATCAGGATAAACACCAAAACAAACTTTTGTTCGATTGGAAGCCGGGCAAATTTAAGAATGTTAAGGTGTTTTGATAACTTTGGATCGGTAACATCCGCATGACTACACAAGAAATCCTTCAGCATTACTGGAAGCATGAAACTTTCCGTCCAATGCAGGAAGACATTATCCAGTCCGTTTTATTAGGTTACGATACGCTGGCGCTGCTGCCGACCGGTGGCGGCAAATCGGTTTGTTTCCAGGTTCCGGCGTTGGCAAAAGAAGGTATTTGTATCGTGGTTTCCCCGTTGATTGCATTGATGAAAGACCAGGTAGAAAACCTACAGGCAAAAGGGATAGAAGCCATCAGTATTGTTTCGGGCATGGGCAGAAGAGAAGTAGATATTGCGCTGGACAATTGCGTTTACGGAACGATCAAATTCCTGTATTTATCTCCGGAAAGATTGCTGTCAGAATTGGTGCAAGAGCGCATTCGCTACATGAACGTGAATTTGTTTGCGGTGGACGAAGCGCACTGCATTTCCCAATGGGGTTACGATTTTCGTCCTTCTTATCTGCACCTGGCCGATCTCCGTCAGCTTCACCCCAACGTTCCGGTTCTGGCTTTAACGGCAACGGCAACGGCACAGGTTCGGGAAGACATTCAACAGAAATTGTTGTTTAAAAGAAGCCATGTTTTCCAGCAAAGCTTTGAGCGGCAAAACCTGAGTTATGTGGTTCAGGGCGATGAAAACAAGCTGCGCAAAATGCTGCAGGTGATTCATGGCGTAAAAGGCAGCGGTATCGTTTATGTACGAAGCCGGAGGGAAACTTTTGAAATTGCCAAATATCTGAACCAGCATCAAATCCCTGCCGATTATTATCATGCCGGTTTAACAGCCGAAGAACGTTCCGTCAAACAGGAAAACTGGAAGAACAACGAAGTCCGCATCATCGTTGCCACCAACGCTTTTGGAATGGGCATAGATAAGCCGGACGTGCGTTTTGTGGTCCATAAAGATGTGCCCGAAAGTTTGGAAGCGTATTACCAGGAAGCGGGCAGGGCAGGGCGCGACGGTCAAAAAGCTTACGCCGTGTTGCTTTACACCAAAAGTGATCGGCTGCAGTTGGAGAAAAAGTTTGAATTGAGTTTTCCTTCGGTAGAAGAGATCAAAAAGACCTATCATTATTTGGGCAATTACACACAATTAGCTTACGGAGCAGGCGAAGGATTAAGTTTTGATCTGGATATCGGCGCTTTTTGTGCACAATTTAAACTCGACCCGGTTAAAACATTGAATGCCTTAAAGTTTTTGGGACGGGATGATTATTTAGCTTTTACAGAAAGTGTTTTCCTGCCTTCGCGTTTTCGTTTTGAAGTGGGAAATGAAGATTTGTACCGTTTTCAGATTGAAAATGAAGGTTATGACCATTTTATAAAAACTTTGCTGCGTGCTTATGGCGGTTCGTTTGAAAATTACGTCCGCATCCGCGAACTGGACGTTGCCCGGCGGCTGAACCAAAGTGTGCAGCAGGTGGTGGCGCAGTTAAAATATCTGGAAGAGCAGCAGATTTTGAGTTACCTGCCGCAAACCGATCAGCCGCAGGTTACTTTTACCAAGCCGCGGCAGGATGACCTGCACGTCATTATTGACCGTAAATTTTTGGAAGACCGCAAGCAGGTTTTCCATCAAAAAATGGAAGCCGTTTTTACTTATGCCGAAAGCAGGCAATGCCGCAGCCGGATGTTGCTGGCATATTTGGACGAACCTGCCGCGCTGATTTGCGGGCATTGCGATGTTTGCTTAGAAAATAAACGGCTCGAAAAAGCATCGGAGATTTTCGACCGGATCACGCAGGAAACAATAGACCGGCTTTCTATACAAAGCAGTTCTGTAGAAGATTTAATAGGTTCGATCAAAACCGGACGGGAAAAAGAAAAATTGCAGACCATCCGCCGTTTGCTGGATGCCGGAGAAATTAAATCAGACGGTGAAAAATATTATCTTTAAACTGGAAACTTTCTACTAAAGGGGGATGCTTCTTTTACCGATAAAAAGTTTTTGTTCAAACCTTAAACCTTGTAGATGCCCCAACACTTCTTACAGTAGCAATAGCTTTTAATTGCTTTAACGACTGGCCTTCTTTTTTCTCAATACTGCTCCAGGAAGCATCAAAACGGTCAATTGTGCTTATGATGTTTACTAAGCCCCAATTTAGTGACAGCTTTAAAGTATGAACCGTTATATCCATCGTCAAAAGTATAAAATTTTACTTTTGATACGATATGGGACGAAAATATACTATTATGATACGGAGGTTGTCTTTACAACTGTATTTCTTTTAGGATAGTAAGGGTCTGCTTAAATTTATAGAAGATCCTAATATGCTCAGGATTGATGCCAATGCTTCTTTTACCCTATAAAAATTGGTGTTTGCATCAATTTAAATAAACCAAAACCAAATGCCTGCCATTTTTTAGGTGATAAAAGAAGCATGGAAAACATATTGAACAAATTTTAAACAGGCTCTAATTAGATCATTAAAATACTTTTGGTTCAACCCAATCCTCAATTCCGCATATTACTATATTGCAAAGGTTGGCCAAAATCTTCGCCGCGGCAAAGTGAAATAACCGCTTGCAGGTCGTCAATTTTCTTGGCGGTCACCCGCACCTGGTCGTCCATAATGGCAGCCTGAACTTTCAGTCCGCTGTCTTTTATTTTTTTGACAATTTTTTTGGCCACTTCTTTGTCAATCCCTTCCACAATTTTAATTTCCTTGCGGACCATGTTGCCCGAGGCATATTCCTGCTTGCCAAAATCCATTGCATCCGGGTCCAAACCTTGTTTCACCATGCGGCTGATGATGGAATCCTGGATTGCTTTTAAACGCATATCGTTCTCCGTAACGATGGTTATTTCGTTGGTTTTTTTATCCAGCTCAACCGTGCTTTTGGAATCGTTGAAATCATAACGGTTCAGGATTTCTTTTTTGGCATTGTTGATGGCATTGTCCAACGTTTGTGCGTCGATTTTGCTGATGATATCGAAAGAAGGCATAATATATTTTTTATATTTAAGGAATTGAATTTTAACTGATAGCTTTATCAGGAATAAAATATGAAAGCAAGTTAGTACAATATTAGGAAATGCAACTGTTCATAATCGCTTTATCACCTTATAAACCTCACGATGAAAAAGAAAGTTAAATCAAAAGTAAAAAACAAAGAACTGGAAAACAGCATTACCGGAAAATTTATGGAAGCCGTAAAAGGGCTTGGCCATGATGCGGAAAAACTAAAAAAAGAGATCGTTAAAGCGGGCAAAGCAGTTTCCCAAAAAATCGGCAGCAATTTAAAATCCGCAGAAAAAGCAGCAACCAAAGCTGTAGCTAAAAAAAATCAGCCCGAAAAAAAAGCCGGTAAGAAAAAAGACAAAGATATAACAGATACCAAAGCAAATAAAGTGGTTTCTAAAGTGAGCAAGGCTTCTGCAAAAACTTCCAACGTTTCCAGCCGTTCTGTTGCGAAACCCACTCTGCCTGTCATAAACAAAGCAACAGAAGCCAATGCCCAAAAAGAGGTGGTAAAAGAAGCATCGGCCCCAGCCCCAGAAAAACGGACCCGCGCACCGAGAAGAAAAAAAGAGGAGATCGAGGCACAGAAGAACAAAGAAAATGTATCGGTAAAAGAAGCATCGGCCCCTGTAAAACGCACACGTGCGCCACGAAAACCCAAACCAACAGCAGCCGATGAAGGCCAGCCAACAGAAACAACCGGTTCTGCTGTTTTATAGTTGGGGCAAAATTTGGGCGATTGTTGACCTCTCCTTAACATTCAAATATAGATTTTTACGTTCCCGGTACAACCTTCCGGGAATTTTTTGTTGTTAGTCTGATATGAGTTTTAAACACATTCCTCTAACCAACCGCGAAATTAGCTGGTTGTATTTTAATGACCGTGTTTTGCAGGAAGCCGCAGATGAAGCTGTTCCGCTGATAGAAAGAGTTCGGTTTCTGGCGATATTTTCATCCAATATGGACGAATTTTACCGCGTACGGGTAGCCACGCTGAACAGGCTGGCCAACCTGAACGAAAAAGTAAAAGAAATTTTGGGGTATAATCCGCGCAAGGTTTTGAGCGAGATCAAAAATTTGGTGATCAAGGAAGAAAAAAAATTCAACAACTTGTACGAGAACATCATCCTGAAAAAACTGGCAGAAGAAAAGATTTTTATCCTGGATGAAAAGCAGCTAAACGTCACGCGGGGAACTTTTGTAAAAAGCTATTTTCGGGAAAAACTACTATCCAATGTGGTTCCCATCATGCTGGACAAACATACGGCCATACCGGAGCTAAAAGACCAGGCCATCTATTTTTTTGTCAGGCTGAGCAAAACCGAAACGGAAAGCAATACCAAGCTGGCACTGATTGAAATACCGGAAAGCATGTCGCGTTTTTTGGTGCTCCCGGATACCAACCAGCTCAAATTTATCATTATGCTGGATGATATTATCCGCTATTGCCTCGATGATATTTTCTTCATTTTTGATTACGATATAGTTGAAGCTTATTCCATTCAGCTTACACGCGATGCAGAGTTGGACCTGGATAAAGAAATAAGTGAGAAATTTATCGAATCGCTTTCCAAAAGTTTGCAGAAACGGAAAAAAGGCAAACCGATGCGCTTGTTGTACGATACGGAAATGCCGTTGGACATGCTCTCTTACTTAGTGCGCAAGATGCAGTTGAAGGCCGACAGCTTGATCCCGGGCAGCCGCTACCACAATTTCAAAGATTTTATCAAGTTCCCAAATGTGGGCAGGCCGGAACTGGAATATCCTAAACTGCCATCGCTGGAAGTCCCGAACCTGTCTTTTGGGAAAAGCCTGCTGGGCATGATCAGCAAGCGCGATTTTTTGATCAGTACACCTTACCAGTCTTTCGATTATATCATCCACTTTTTGAGGGAAGCAGCCATCGACCCAAATGTGAAAGAGATCAGCATAACTTTATATCGGCTGGCCGAAAATTCAAGGATTATCAACGCGCTGACCAACGCTGCAAAAAATGGGAAAACTGTTCATTGCCTGGTAGAATTGAAGGCCCGATTTGACGAGCAGGCCAATATTTTTTGGAGCAGGCGGCTGGAAGAAGAAGGCGTAAAAGTGATTTACGGCGTGTCTGGCTACAAAGTACATTCCAAGATATGCTTGGTAAAACGGCTGGAAAACAAAAAGATAAGTTATTATGCTTGTTTATCTACCGGAAATTTTAACGAAAAGACAGCCCGTATTTATGCTGACCATACTTTGCTGACGGCAAATAAAAAGATCACCTCAGGTCTTGTGGCAATTTTTGATGCTTTGCAAAAAAATACTGTTCCGCAGGGGATAAAATATTTGCTGGTTTCCCCGGTTGATTCCCGCAAACTGATTTATAAATACATCGATCAGGAAATTACCAATGCTAAAAAGGGCATAGAAGCATACATTATCCTGAAAATGAACAGTTTGGCAGACGAGCAGATGATTGCCCATTTATACAAAGCCAGCAATGCCGGTGTAAAAATCAAGCTGATTATCCGTGGGATGTGCTGCTTGGTGCCAGGTGTAAAAGGGTTTAGCGAAAATATTGAAGTGATCAGTATTGTAGATAAATACCTGGAACATTCGCGGGTCTATCTTTTTGCAGATGCCGGAAAAGAGCTGATGTTTCTTACTTCTTCCGATTTGATGACGCGCAACTTAGACCATCGGGTAGAAGTTGGCTTTCCAATTTTTGACAAAGAACTGAAACAGGAAATCAGGGATATGATCAACATCCAGCTTCATGACAATACCAAATCCAGGGAAATCAACAGTTTGAACAACAACCGTTACCATAAAACAGACGACAAAATCAAAGTGCGGTCGCAGTTTGATATTTATACCTACCTGAAACAAAAGAAATAATATTTTGAGATACGCTGCTATTGATATTGGTTCCAACGCTGTACGGCTGCTGATTGCTGATGTAACCGAAACTGCCCAGCCTGTTACTTTTAAAAAAAACACACTGATCCGCGTGCCTTTGCGCCTGGGCGACGATGCTTTTATCGATAAAAAAATATCCGGTAAAAAAATTGAAAATTTAGTAAAAACCATGCGCGCCTTCCGCGATCTGATGGACGTTTATGGCGTAACAGCTTACCGCGCCTGTGCCACTTCGGCTATGCGGGAAGCAGGAAACGGGCTGGAAATTGTAGGACAGGTAAAAGAGAAAGCAGGGATCGACCTGGAAATTGTGGGTGGGCAAAACGAGGCCAATATCATTTATGCCAGCCATTTTGAAGAGAAATTAGACAAGAAAAAGAACTACTTATACATTGATGTTGGCGGCGGAAGTACGGAGCTGTCCTTTTTTTCGGATGGTGTTTTGGTGGCTTCCCAATCCTTTAATATCGGTACGATCCGGATTTTGGACAATCAGGACAAAGACGAAACCTGGAAAGAAATGGAGCGGTTCCTCTCTGTTAAAACCAAATCTTACAAGGATATTACGGGCATCGGCACGGGCGGCAACATCAACAAACTGTTTAAACTATCCGAAGAAAAAGAAGGAAAAGCACTTTCGATGGCCAAATTGAAGGGTTTGCACCATCACCTCAGTTCTTATTCTTTAAAAGACCGTATTTATATTTTGGGTTTGAACCAGGACCGCGCGGATGTGATTGTTCCGGCTGCCCTTATTTTTATAACGGTAATGAAATGGGCAAGTATCAAAAATATATTTGTACCGAAAGTGGGGATGGTGGATGGCATTATCCAGTTGCTGATTGATGAAAACCTGAAGTAGCCATGCTTCTTTTATGCCATAAAAATTGATGAAAAAGAAAATAGTAGTTGCCATAACCGGTGCCAGCGGTTCTATCTACGCCAGGTTATTGCTCGAAAAATTGCAGGTTTTGCAGGACCAGGTCCAGGAAGTTGGCGTGGTGATGTCTGACAATGCCCGTGATGTTTGGAAGTTTGAACTGGGTGATGAAAGTTATCAAAACTATCCTTTTAAATTTTACGGCAAAACAGATTTTATGGCACCTTTTGCTTCCGGTTCTGCGCGTTTTGATACGATGATTATTGTGCCATGTTCGATGGGAACTTTAGGCCGGATTGCCGGAGGGATTTCCAACGATCTGACTACCCGTGCTGCCGATGTGATCCTGAAAGAAAGGCGGAGATTGATTTTAGTTGCCCGTGATACGCCTCTAAATCTGATCCATTTGCGTAATATGCAAACCGTTACAGAAGCTGGCGGCATTATTTGTCCGGCGGTTCCATCGTTTTATAGTCGCCCAAAAACGATTGAAGAAGTGGCGATGACGGTGGTGAACCGCATTATTGATCTAGCGGGATTGGAGCACGAAACTTACCGCTGGAGTGAAAAGGAAGAGTAATCTTCACTAATTTTTTGTCATCTCGACCGAAGGGAGAGATCTTCATCAAAGCGATGTAAATATGTTTAGATCGAAGAAGATTTCTCCCGCTGGTCGAAATGACAGGATGCTTCTTTTAGCGTACGTTTTTTATCTTTGCAGCTTACAATGAACAGGAAAGTTACCTTTTACACGCTGGGTTGCAAACTCAATTATGCTGAAACTTCTGCTTTAGGCAGATTGTTTAAACAGGCTGATTATGACATTGTTAATTTTACCGATCAAGCTGATGTTTATGTGATCAACACTTGCTCGGTTACCGAAAATGCCGACCGCAAATGTAAAAAGGTGGTAAAAGAAGCATTGAAGATTTCGCCCCAAGCTTACATCACCATTGTTGGTTGCTATGCGCAACTAAAGCCAAAAGAGATTTCGGAAATAAAAGGTGTGGACTTGGTTTTGGGCGCAGCAGAGAAATTCCAGTTGGTGCAGCATATTACCGATCTCACCAAAAACCCGAAAGCAATTGTTTATAATTCTCCGGTAAAAGAAGCAAACGAGTTTGTTCCGTCTTATTCTTTTGGTGATCGCACGCGTACTTTTTTAAAAGTTCAGGACGGCTGCGATTACTCCTGTTCGTTCTGCACCATTCCGATGGCGCGCGGTGCAAGCCGGAGCGATACCATCAGCAATGTGCTTAAACAAGCGCAGGAAATCGCACTTTCAAACGTAAAAGAAATTGTGCTGACCGGCGTAAACCTGGGCGATTTTGGTTTGGTTGATGGTATTCGTCAGTATAAATTTATTGATCTAATTAAAGCTTTGGATGAAGTGAAAGGCATTGACCGGATCCGGATTTCTTCTATTGAACCCAATTTACTGACCGATGAAATTATTGCTTTTGTAGCAGCTTCAAAACGTTTTGTTCCGCATTTTCATATTCCGCTACAATCCGGTTCCAACAAAATTTTGAGTTTGATGCGCCGTCGTTACAAACGCGAATTGTATGTAGAACGCATCAGCAAGATCAAAGAACTAATGCCGGATTGCTGCATTGGCGTAGATGTAATTGTTGGTTTTCCGGGGGAAACGCGTGAAGATTTTATTGATACCTACAACTTTTTAAACGAGCTTCCGGTTTCTTATCTCCATGTTTTTACATATTCTGAACGTGAAAATACCTTGGCAAAAGAACTATCCGGCGTGATTCCTGGTTCTACTCGCGCAGAACGCAGTAAAATGCTGCATATTTTATCAGATAAAAAACGCCGTGCTTTTTACGATTCCCAGGTTGGCAAAACCGCTGATGTTTTATTTGAGCGGGAAACCAACGACGGTTTGATGCACGGTTTCACTCGAAACTATGTCAAAATAGAAACTGTTTATGATCCTTTGCTGGTAAATGAAATTAAACCAGTGCGTTTAATAGCTGTTGCAGTATCCGGTGATATGGAAATTGAGGAAACAGCAAAAATTCTGGTTCATTAGTTTTATCTTCGCTCGAAAAGAGCTCTACATGTTTCCAACCATCACCGAACTGATCCGGTATTTAACCGGCCTAACCATTCCGCTTCCAATACAAACTTTTGGCTTTTTTGTGGCTGCGGCTTTCATCGCTTCCTATTGGGCTTTTGAGCAGGAAATGAAGCGGAAAGAGAAGCTTGGCTACATCCATCCTTTTAAAAAAACGGTTACTACCGGCGAGCCTGCTTCTGTTATTGAATTGCTTGGCAATGCGTTATTTGGTTTTCTAATCGGTTATAAATTTCTGGATGCCATATTCAATTATCATGCTTTGGTCGATAATCCGCAGGAATTTCTACTTTCTACCCGCGGAAATTGGATTGGCGGAATCATCGTTGCAGCCGTTTTTACTTATTGGGCTTATGCAGAAAAGAAAAAAACAACTTTGCCTCAACCCAAAACACAGGAAGTAACGGTTCATCCGTATGAATTGATGGGCACGATGCTGGTTTGGGCAGCTTTCTGGGGATTTGCAGGAGCCAAGCTGTTTAACGGGTTGGAAAACTGGAGCGAGTTTGTAAAAGATCCGGTTGGAATGATGATTGGTTTCAGCGGATTAACTTTTTACGGCGGCCTGATTTGCGGTGGTGCGGCGGTGATGTACATTGCTCATAAAAACCATATCAAACTCATCGACATGGCCGATATTGGTTCTCCGGGAATGATGATCGCTTATGGCGTTGGCCGGATCGGTTGCCAGCTTTCCGGGGACGGCGATTGGGGAATTATCAATACTGCGTCTAAACCACATTGGCTTAGCTGGGCGCCGGATTGGATGTGGGCTTTTCGTTTCCCGCACAATGTGGGCGACGAAGGCGTGCAAATTTCGGGTTGCATTGGCAAATACTGCCACGAGTTGCCAGTACCAGTTTATCCGACTTCCTTTTATGAATCTGTGATTTGTATTGCATTGTTTTTGTTTTTGTGGTGGATCAGGAAATATATCAAAACGCCGGGGTTGATGTTTGGCATTTATCTGATCCTGAACGGTGCCGAAAGGTTTTTGATCGAACTGATCCGCGTCAACACCAAATACCATGTTTTTGGGATTGCTTTTACCCAAGCCGAATTTATATCCGCAGTTTTGGTTTTAACTGGAATTGGCTTTGTTGCTCAGGCATTTTTAAGGCATAAAAGAAGCATCATTCCAATTTAATGCCGATAAAAACCAAAAAACCTTTTGTCGAGAAACTGCTTAAAAATAAGATTGTTCTTTTTTTTCTATCCGCAGGTGTTGGTTTTATTGCGGATGGTTTAGTTTATTACTTCGTTTACCACTATTATTTCATCAATCACGGCGTAAAAATATTCAATTACAATATTTCCGGAGATATATTTTCCTTGATAATTTCTTACAGTTGCTGCATTGTTTGTAATTTTCTGCTGACCAAATACTTTGTTTTTTCCCATTCAAAGCTCTCTTTCCGAAACCAGTTTTCACGGTTTTCTTTAGTTGCGTTTGTTGGTTTCTTCGCAAATTTACTCATGTTGCGGCTTTTTGTTTATGTATTTAAAGTCTATCCGCCTTTGGCAAGAATAATTGGTGCTTTAAGTTTGGGCATTGCCAGTTATTTTGTCCATAAATTTTTTTCATTTAATATTAAAAGAGGTTCAAAATGAATTTAGAAATGTTGTGCAGCGAAGTAGTTGCCTTAGCTAAACAAGCCGGAACATTCATCAAAACCGAAGCCGGAAAGTTTCGTGCTGACCGTATTGAGTTTAAAGGTTTGAACGATATGGTTTCTTATGTAGATAAAACTTCCGAAGAAATGATCGTGGCCAAATTGCAGCAACTTTTGCCCGAAGCCGGTTTCATCACCGAAGAAAAAACAGTGGTAAAAACAGCATCGCAGTACAATTGGGTGATTGATCCTTTGGACGGAACCACCAATTTTATCCACGGTTTGCCGGTTTATTCGGTGAGCATTGCTTTGAAAGAATATGAAGAACTGGTTCTCGGCGTAGTTTACGAGATCAATCAGGACGAATGTTTTTATGCCTGGAAAGATGCGCCAGCCTATTTAAACGGCAAAGAAATCCATGTTTCTGATAAACCAACCGTTGCAGATAGTTTGATTGCAACCGGTTTCCCATATTATAATTTTGAAAAAGCCGATGCTTATATGGATCTGTTTAAAGATTTGATGCAAAGCTGCCAGGGTTTGCGCCGTTTAGGTTCTGCCGCGGTTGACCTGGCTTATACCGCTTGCGGCCGTTTTGATGCCTATTACGAGTATAACCTGAACGATTACGATATGGCTGCCGGCATTATCATCGTTAAACAAGCGGGCGGACAGGTTTTTGATTTTACCGGTGGAAGTAATATGCTTAAAAGCCGTGATGTAATTGCTACAAATGGGAAGGTTGGTGAGGAATTGTTGGAGAAAGTGCAGACTTACTTTTAAAGTGTTTGGTTATAATCATATCTCTATTTACTATATTAAAGATTCTTTTTATAACTTTCTAAAACCACCAAGTTGATGAGCTTATTTTTAACATCATTCATTATAGTTGTAATTTCCACATGTAGTTCATTATAATCTATTTCGTTTAATTCAATATATTCTCCATGTGCAATTGAATTTCTGTTTTTCAAAAGTATATTGTCTAAAAGGTTATTTTTTAATTCATAGTTTGAATAGTCTATACCAACAGTAGTTAATATTTCTTTTAGAATATTAGAATTAAGATTTGAACCAGTTCTAATTATATTATCAATAGGTATACTCGCTCTTTCATCAAGATTATTTAAGATAAAGTTAACCATTTGGCAGTGTACGGTTGATTTGTTTGTTTGCTCAAACGCTAATAAGCTATTCTTTAAAGCCAATGCAATGATATTTTCCGATAATTCTTTGTATTTTAAACGTAAAGATTTTAAATACATTAGATATAGCTCACAAGAGTTTTTAATAAAACCTTCCCAGTGAGCGTATAATAAAACAATACCTGTTCTTAAATGCGTTTTGAAGTATGGAAGATCGGATTTTACATTTCCTTTCAAATAAGAAAGTTCCTTTATACGCCAAGCAATTTCATTATCTAAAGCATCAATGAAGTTTTCTTTAGTTCTGATCTTCATTGTTCAAAAAGACTTTCTCCAAGTGGAATTAAAACAGGCAACCTAGAGGACACACTTACACCACTTCCTGTCCTGTTTTGAAAATCCTGATTCCGCCAAACACTGCTTACTTTTTCCTTAACTTCACTATTTGTAAAACTTAAATCTCCTTTAGCAATGTTTTTTCCTACGCCTACTGCTATAGTCTCATACATTGACAGCAAAAATCTACCTTGGAAAATATTTTTAGTTAAGTTATACCTTTTAAAAGCATCATCACCAATTGTATCATTAATATAGTCAAAGGTCTTTATGAAAATATTTCTTTCAAATTGTAAATCAAAACTCATGCTATTAGCATACTCAATCATTTTTTGTGTAACAAAATCGGCTAAATCATAAACTCCCTTTATATCGTTTAAGCTAATATTCTTATAAATAAAGAATCTTAAAGCCAATTCCATATGATATTGTTCATCAATTAATCTATCTGCCAGAGCTAACGTTTCCAAAAATGATGGGTGAATAGATAGGTCTTTCAACCAATAATAAAATTCTTTGTTAATCATTATCAACAAACAATTTCTAACTTCTTGGTCTGACAGCCTTGTTCCTAAAGTATTTATCCTTTGGAATAGTTCATATTTTACATTTTTATCACTTTGTTTTTTTACTATTTTAATATCAATCTTAACGCGTTTAAATTCAAGCTTTAAATTAGAATCAAGTTCATTTTCTCTACATTCCAGATTATCCCATTTTTTGCCTTCTAACGATGGTAAATGAGGAGTTGAAACAAGGGTACTTCCATCAATCAATAAATTATTTTCATTGCGAAGGATGCCCATAAATTCAAAAATTGTAGAAAGTCTTTGAAGGCCATCTACAACATCCCACACGCCATCATCTCTTTGTGACACGAAAATAGACGGTATAGGTATTCCTAAAAGAATAGATTCAATAAGTTTTGATTTTTGAAGTATATTCCATCGAAAAATGCGTTGAAATTCTGGATGAATATCCAATTCTTTATCTTTATATAGACTTGAAATTTCTCCTATTGACATAGGATATCCATCTGTATGAATTTCTTTTGATTTTAAATTTACTTCTTCAGTTAAAGTCATAATTGATTGTAGTTTAGGACAACTTAAGCCTTAATGCAATAATAATAGTTGTAATTTATAACAATATCTTTATATTAAAAAATAAGGGGTAAAAGAAGCACAACACTCCTATTACCCCTATAAAATTTATAAACCTATTTCCTACATAGCCTCAGAAACCACTTCCGGAACCATGCGTTTCAATAAACTTTCAATAACTAAATTTAATCTTAGTGGAAATGCCAATCGAATGGTTATTTTATTTACTTAGTTGATCAGGTAAACCGTTCAATCCGTTTTTCAGTAAAAAATCTTTTGCTTCTTCTACTTTCTTTGCAACAAATGGGTCATTATCATGGTCTTTAACTTTATCGCTAACGATAGCATTGCCATAAAAACCTTTTTTATTTACTGTCGCTTTTTTAACTGCTGGCATAATCACTTATTTTCTTTATTTCAAATTAAAATATTTATTTCCTTTTGACCAAAAACGCTTCATAGTTAACATTTTTTTGAAAAATCTGCCACTTGCCATTTACAAAACCATATACCTCAAATCTTTATTAATCTCTGTTGACAAACCAGCAATCCCAATCTGGTAAAGCTGGGTTCTTGGGGTTGTGCTGCCTGTGGCATAAATATAATGATTGCCATAATGATTGGTAAAATCAAAAATGGTGTTGCCTACAGTTGCTAATACTAAATCCCTGTCATGGTTATTACTTATAACGGCATCGTCAATCCTATCAGTTTCAGCAGAAATATCTCCAAAAGCCAAATTATAGATAACAGGATCATCGTTTATTTTGGAGAAACGAACACCTTTTTTGATTTGTCCTTTAGGTCCAATGCTATAAAACTCATAGTTTTTATAGTTGTTATCGGCAAAATAAACCTATCGCTCTAAATTCATCCGTTACAAGTTGTTTTTAATTAATTGTTTGGCTTAATAAACAAAAAATAATCAACACATTATAAAAGCTATCATTAGTTCTGCCAACAACAATCCGATAACAAAAACGAAAGTCTTGATTTTTTTAAGGATAATGAAAACTCAGCTTAAAAAAACAGGGGTAAAAGAAGCATCCAAATACTTCTTTTACCCCTATAAAATTGATAAAACCTATTTCCTCCTAATCCTAAGAAACCACTGCTGTTATTATAATCTTTACTTTTTCTCCGGCAGTTTTGGAAAGCCAGATTTTTTCAGGTTTTCATTTGCCTTTTTCAACTTATTGGGAAAAAGGACAATGTTATCATATTTATCCAACGAAGGGTCGATGCGAACGGCAGGGACTTTCTTATCATTTATATCGATCATGGTTTTCAAATATAAATAAAAAACAAAGGGTAAAAGAAGTATCAAAATACTTCTTTTACCCCTATAAAATTGATAAGCCTTTTCTCTTACAAAGCCTCAAAAACCATTTCGGTTACTTCCACAGGGTCACACATTTCAATAAACTTTCAAAATTAATTCATCTACCTTCTCTCACCTAAAGCTTTTTATACAACCTAATCACCTGTCCGCCACCCGCAACAAAAGCGGTATTTAAAATAGTTTGGTTGGTTACCTGTTGTACCACTTTTGTTAAATGGTTTGGGTTTTTATCTGCATCTGGCGCATCGTTATAAATTTCGGCTGTGTAATTACCTTTCGGTAGAAAGGATAAAGGAGTTTTTAAGTTTCTGGCCATATTGCCGTTGATCGTCCCGAGATACCAATCGCCACCTTTGCGCCTGGCAATCGTAACCCATTCGCTTAGTTTTGTGCTGACGGCCTTGGTCTCGTCCCAGCTAACCGGTACTTCTTTTATAAACTCAAATCCGGGCTGCCCGATATAAGCATCCGGATAATCACAAACCATGCCTTGTTCATTCTCCAAAACCACATACATGGCCAGCATGTGACAGCGCGTGCCCAACACCATTGGCGCGGTATAATGAATTTTAAAAGTGGAAGGGTTTGCTGCCCGGAAACCGCCCAAATGATAATCTGTGGAACCGGCAAGACCGCGCGTAAACGGAATATTGATATCGGCATCAGGCGTAACCCGGTCGTTCCATTTATCATTTTCGTAGTTCAGCGTTCCTTCTCGCGTAAATTCGTTTGGATAAGTGCGGTTTAAACCGGTTGGCTTGTACGCACCGTGGAACTGGATATGCAAATGATGCTGCGCCGCTTTTTGCAATATTTCTTCCTGCATGTTTACCATTTCCTGATCGTCGCGGTCCATAAAATCGCACATTAAACCTTTGATTCCCCATTTTTCATATTGTGCAAATGTTTCTTCCAGTTTCGGATACAAAGCAGCAAAATGTACCCAAACCCGGATGCCTACACCAACCTTTTTTGCGGAATCGCACAGTTGCTGCATATTCAAGCCCGGAACAGCTTTTGAAGGATCAGCGTGCGGGCCAGGATAAAAATTGGCACCATCATTTACATACCATTCGTGCAAGCCGTATTCTACCACGGTGTGATAAGCAATACTGTTTTTAGCACAGAAATTTACGTAATACATATTGGTTTCGTAATTATTGCCCGGTGCGAACGAAGTATCCGGCGTAACATTACCGTTCCACCAGGGGAAAGTAGTTTTGCCGGGCTTGATCCAGGAAACATCCTTGATCTTACAAGGCTCGCTTAAATTAGTCAGCAGGTTTGATTCGATCAAAGCTCCTAACCTGTCGCCAATCATCATTACCCTCCAGGGACTTTCATGCGGGAGTTTTGCCTTTACTTTGATCGCTGTTTGATTCGGCAGAGGCGAAATACTGCTTTGCAAAACCCCTTGGTGTTTGATGAGGTACATGCCGCCATAATCCCGCAGGTTAGCTTCTGTAATGGCCATGTAAACACCTTTTGGAAAGGAAAAAAGCGTTGGCAAATCCATCAAAGTATCGGCTTTGATCTCACTTAAATGCAGTTTGCTGTAAATCCCTTCATGCGAAGTGGTATAATTTTCACGAAATAACGTAAGCACGACTGGGTTTTGGCTGAAGTTAAAAGTATTGGCTTCTTCGGTAATATTGACGCTTTTCCACTGGTGTTGGCCGGGAATGAGATAACGAAAAGACGCACCATCATTAAATACTTTTATCTCTACATTAAGCTGTCGTTTTAAGCCGTTTTTTTCGGTAACCCAAACCATTAACTGGTTGCAGTCGCTATGCACCTTACTGGTTTTACCTATAATTAGGTTGTAGTTTTCTTCGAGGTGCCGGATTTTATGCCGATCAAATTTTAAACCGGAAGAAAACGCGCCACCATTCTGAAAGCTGATATTTAAACGCGAATTATCGAGTAATAAAGTTCCTTTATAGGTAACCTGATAAACCATCCCGGCTTGATCTGTGTGTAACTTGAAACTTATATTTTTATCAGGCGAAGTAACTGTTAAGTTATTTTGAGCAGCTACATCTGCAAGGTTCAGCGCAAACAAAAAAATGAGAAAATATTTTATAGCAGGCATATTAAGGCTTAATTGGGATATAAATATAAAAACAAACCCGCTGGTAAATCCTGCCTAAGCTCCTGATTAATCTACATTATAAAATAAAAAAAGGTTTTTTCTGTCGAAAATGCAGCGTGAAGAAAAGAAGTTGTTTAAACTTTTGTGTGTTAACAAACTGAATATCAAAATTAAAGTATTAAAAAAAGAAGCATGTTGAACTGATCAACATGCTTCTTTTATACTACAAAAAACGAGATAAATTTATTTACAAAGCTTCAGAAACCACCTCTGTAACTTCCGGAACCATACGCTTCAATAAACTTTCTATGCCCGATTTTAAGGTGATGGTAGAGGACGGGCAACCGCTGCAAGAACCACGCAATTCCACCGTAACCACACCTTCATTAAAAGATTTGTAAGTGATCGCACCGCCATCTTGTTCTACCGCCGGACGGACGTAATCATGCAAAATCTGCTGGATTTTAACTTCGGCATCGTCTCCTTCAAAAGCAACTACTTCTTGTTCTTTTTCCTGAACGCTTAATTCAGATTCTACCGCACCTTTTACAAATTCTTTTAAAATCGGCTCCAAATCGTTCCAATCAGAACCTTCAGTTTTGGTAACGGTAACGAAATTACTCGCAAAGAAAACGCCGTTCACAAAAGAAAACTTAAACAATTCTTTCGCAAAAGCAGATTTTTCAGCACTTTCTACAGTCGCGAAATCGGCACTTCCGTTAATCAGCAATTTGTTTACAATAAACTTCATTGTGGCCGGGTTTGGCGTGCTTTCGGTATATACGTTGATGTTCATGAGCTTCTATTTTTTATAAAATTACAAATATAAAACAGGCTTTTGCCGGATGCTTCTTTTATCGGTACTTTTTTACGGCTTGTTGACTTAGCAGCTTAAATCCCGGTATAATTAAAAGGCGTAATTTGGCTGAGTTCCTGTTTCAGTTCCGAAGAAATATTCAAACTATTGATAAAATTGGCAATGGTTTTCGCATTGATTTTTCCGGGGACACGTGTCAGATCTTTCAACGCTTCATAAGGATTTGGGTAACCTTCCCGGCGCAAAACCGTTTGGATCGCCTCGGCAACCACCACCCAATTATCTTCCAAATCTGCATGAATGGATGCTTCGTTTAGCACCAATTTATTCAAGCCTTTAACAATGGATTTAAAAGCAATAACCGTGTGCGCAAACGGAACGCCGATATTACGAAGCACAGTAGAATCCGTTAGATCGCGCTGCAAACGGGAAATCGGTAACTTGGCAGCCAGATGTTCAAAAATAGCGTTGGCCAAACCCAGGTTTCCTTCTGAGTTTTCAAAATCAATTGGGTTCACTTTATGCGGCATGGCAGACGAACCAACTTCGCCGGCTTTGATTTTTTGTTTGAAATAATTGATGGAAATATACGTCCAGATGTCGCGGTTCAGATCAATCAAAATCGTATTGATCCTTTTCAGGTTATCGCATTGCGCCGCAAAATGATCGTAATGTTCAATCTGGGTTGTAAGCTGTGATCTGCTTAAACCCAAAACCTCGTTTACAAAATGATTGCCGAAAGCTTTCCAATCGATAGCAGGATAAGCCACGTGATGCGCATTGAAATTGCCGGTAGCGCCGCCAAATTTGGCCGCAAAAGGAATTTGGGCGAACAATTCCACTTGTGCTTCCAGCCGTTCTGCAAAAACCAAGAGTTCTTTGCCCAAGCGTGTCGGCGATGCTGGTTGGCCATGCGTACGGGCCAGCATTGGAATATCTTTCCAGTCATTGGCTAAAGATTTAATCAGGTTGATAAGCTCTTTTAAAGCCGGAAGATATTGCTCCTGTACAGCCAATTTAAAAGAGTAGGGAATAGCTGTATTGTTGATGTCCTGGGAAGTTAAACCAAAATGGATAAACTCTTTATAATCAATTAATTGTAGTTGATCAAAACGTTCTTTAAGCAAATACTCCACTGCTTTTACATCATGATTGGTGATCTTTTCAATCTCTTTTATGGCCGAAGCATCTTCCTCGGTAAAACCGGAATATATTTTTCTTAAATCTGCATAATGCCTTTTATCAAAGTTTTTAAGCTGAGGCAAAGGTAGTTCGCAAAGCCGGATGAAGTATTCTACTTCTACAAAAACCCGGAATTTGATGAGTGCTGCTTCCGAAAAGTATTGGCTTAAATGATTTGTGGTTTGATAATAACGGCCATCAATGGGCGAGATAGCAGAAAGTGGGGACAAAGGCATGTTGCTTAAACTTGTATCTGCAAAAGTAAAAATAACCGTAACTGTTTACATAGCTTATTGCTGCAGATGCTTCTTTTACGCCCTAAAAAATTGCAACAATAAAAAAGGCCATACACTTTGCATGGCCTTTTTTATGGAGTCAATAAAAATTACGGCTTCTTAGTCGTGTCTTTTTTAGTTGTATCTGTAGTAGAAGCTGCAGATGATGAATCAGTAGATGTGGTGCTGGAAGTACCAACAGCACTAGAATCAGAAGTTCCCATTGCTTTTTTATCAGAACTGCAAGCTGCAACTGATAAAGATAAAGCGAAAGCTAAAAAGGCTAATTTGAATGTATTTTTCATAATTTTTTTTGTTTTAGTAATTAAAAGGTTGACAGAAGCAGTTTAAACCAAATCTATAAGGAAATTAAGCTAATTCTGTTTTAACTTAAATAATTACATTTTTTTGGTAGAGTCCATAGCTGTGCCCATAGCTTTTTTTGTGGTGTCCATACCAGAAGTCATACCTTTTTTAGTAGAATCCATCATTTTGGATGCAGTATCAGTAGTAGAGGATACTGAAGTTGAATCAGCAGAAGTTGAAGTTTTGTTAGAGTTACAAGCTGCAACTGACATAGTGATCGCTAAAGCTAAAAAGCCTAATTTGAATGAGTTTTTCATGTTGTGTTTTCTTTTTTTAAGGAGTGAAATTTTACCTTAATGCCATAAATATCAAAAGGTAACCCGCAAAATAAAAAAATATTTTTTTTTCGGGAAATGGGTTACATTTTTGTACAAACTGTATTAATTAGTGAATTTAAAGATAAAAGGTTCTGTACCAACAGACAGGGAAGATATACTTGGGATTTTAAACAACTCCCCGGACACGTTAAAGCGTGTCTACAAAGTACATTTTCCGATGGTGCTGCAAATGGTATTGAACAATAACGGGAGTGAAGCTGATGCAAAAGATATCTATCAGGAAAGCATCATCATATTGTACAATAAAGTTAAAGCCGGGGACTTTGAACTGACCAGCAAACTGAAAACGTATATTTATTCGGTTTGCAGACGGATTTGGCTGAAGAAGTTGAATCAGAAAAGTAATAAAGAGTGTGAATTAAAAGACTTACACGATTTTTTGCCGGTTGAAAATGACCTGGAAGTGCATGAAATGCGCGATCTGCAGTTTAGCAAGATGGAAGAATCTTTGCTGATGCTTGGCGAACCTTGCAGAACCATCATCCAGGATTTTTATATGCAAAACAAATCTATGCAGGAGATTTGTGATAAGTTTGGTTACACCAACCCGGAAAATGCAAAAACGCAAAAGTACAAATGCTTGCAAAGATTAAAAAAGCTGTTTTTTCAGCTCTAAATATTTAAGAAAATGGATGAGCAACAATTACTTGATCTGATTGAAAGATACCTCCGGAACGAGCTTTCCGGGCAGGAGCAAACGGCGTTTGAACTGCTTCGTAAAAATGATGCCCAACTAAACAGGCACATTACAGAACATCAGCAGTTTTTAAAATATCTGACCGGCCTGAACGACCGTTTAGAGTTTGAGCAGAAATTAAACGCTATCCATGCCGAAATTGACATGGATACGGTTAAAGCGCAATTGGGCATCCGCGAAAGCCGGATAGCTGTTTTATGGCGCACCCATCACTCCAAACTATCTGTTGCTGCTTCTGTCGCTATTTTTGCGGTAATGCTGACATTGTTTTTTACCGGCTATTTCAACAATCAAAACCAGCAATCAAAATATAGTGCTTTACGCCGTAAATTGGAAACGGTCATAAGATCGCAAAATGCCCTGATCCATGATATTAAAGGAAAATCTTCCCATAACAGCAACCCGGGCAACTTCGGCGGAACCGGATTTGCCATCAATACAAATGGCGACATTATTACGAATTACCATGTTGTGGCTGGTGCAGATTCTATTTATGTTCAAAATTCTAATGGTGAATCTTTTAAAGCCGATACCATTTATACCAGTAAAGAATATGATTTGGCTGTTTTGCGCGTTCGGGATTCTTCTTTCAAAAAGTTGGGTGCTTTGCCTTATGCTTTTAAAAGATCAAAAGCTGATTTGGGCGAAGATGTATTAACGTTGGGTTACCCAAAAGATTCTGTAGTGGTTGGCATAGGATACTTGAGTTCTTATTCTGGTTTTGATAATGATTCCCTGGCTTATCAGGTAGCTATTCCGGTAAATCCGGGCAATAGCGGCGGCCCGCTTTTAGATAGTTATGGCAATGTGATCGGGATTATCAAAGGCAAACAAACACAGGTTGACGGTGCTGCTTTTGCTACAAAATCAAAATATTTGATGAAGGCAGCCCAGGCAATCCCTGCTGATTCATTAGGTCGAAAAGTAATTTTAAACAACAGCAAAAACAGCTTGACCAAAATGAACCGTGCCCAGCAAATCAAAAAATTAGAGAACTATGTTTTCATGGTGAAGGTTTACAATTGAGAGAGGAAAAAATAGTATCAAGTAGTTAGTATCGAGTAGTTAGTATCAAGTAGAAAAGTCCTGTCTTGATACTAAATACTTGCTACTAACTACTGTTACCGGTCCAATTCCCCCAAAACAATATCAATAGAACCGATAATGGCGACGAGATCAGCAATCATCACACCTTTGCTGATTGCAGGCAACACGGACAAATTGTTGAAACTTGGCCCGCGCGCTTTAATGCGTTTCGGGATTTCTGTTTTGCCGTCGGCGATGTAGTAAAAGCCTAATTCGCCTTTCGGGTTTTCGGCACGCATATAATAATCCTGTGCTTTCGGGATAATTTTGCGGGGCAGTTTTCCGCGGGGATCAAAATCAGGCGTACGTTTCAATTCTTTCTGCAAACGGCCGACACATTGTTCAATCATTTTTAAAGATTCGCCAATCTCATCAATGCGGACTTTAAAACGGTCCCAGCAATCTCCAACCGTTCCCATTTCGCCTTTTCCAACCGGGATTTCAAAATCCAGTTCCGGATAAACAGAATAACCATCCACGCGGCGCAAATCCCATTTCAACCCGGAACCTCGCAGCATCGGCCCGGAGCAACCGTAATTGATGGCTACATCTAAAGGTAAAATGCCAACGTTTGCAGTACGGTTGATAAAAACCTGGTTGTTTGTTAAAAGCTCGTTCAGCTCAACCATTTTTGGTTTGAAGTAATCCACAAATTCTTTACACCGTTCTTCAAAACCAACCGGCAGATCATAAAACAAGCCGCCAACCCAGATATAATTGTACAATAACCTTGCGCCTGAAGCCCATTCCAGCAAACCCATAATATGTTCCCGGTCGCGGAAGCACCATAAAAAAGGCGTAAAAGCACCAATATCGATGCCGTAAGTGCCCAACGCAATCAAGTGAGAACCAATCCGGTTCAGTTCGCAAACCAGCACGCGGATATATTCCATCCGTTTCGGGATTTCTTTATCGATACCCAGCATCCGTTCCACGCCCATCACAAAAGCATGGCTGCTGTTCATGGACGACAAGTAATCCAGCCGGTCTGTATAAGGAATGGTTTGCTGATACGACATGGATTGCGCATGTTTCTCAAAACAACGGTGCAAATAACCAACATGCGGGATCACTTCGTTCACGATTTCGCCGTCGGTAATTAGTTCTAACCGCAAAACGCCGTGTGTAGAAGGATGCTGCGGGCCCATGTTCAGCACCATTTCCTCGGCACTCAAATTTTGAATGCGCTTTTGGTATTTTATGAATGCTTCGTTTACCATACAAAAATCAGTGTCCGCAGGAATATTTAATCAATCTTGATGCCTTTGTAATATTCGGCACTTTTATAATCTTCCCGCAACGGAAAACCCTCCCAATCGTCAGGCAGTAAAATCCGGCGCAAGTCCGGGTGTCCTTCAAAATCAATCCCAAGCAAATCATAAGCTTCGCGCTCGTGCCAGTCGGCCGTGCGATAAACAGTTGTAACGGTTGGAAAGGAGGGAAGCACATCAGGACCAGCAGGTTTTTCCATGCTGATCTTTAACGTCAGTTGTGTTTGAAAAGGAATAGAAGCCAGGTGATAAACCACGCCAAAACGGTTTTCCTGGTAATAATCAATGCCGGAAAGGCAGGCCAAAAAATCAAAATAAGTTTGTGGATGGTCGCGCAAAAAAAGACAAACGGCCGTAATTTGTTTTGGCTGGATCAGCAAAGCAGGTTGAAGGCCGCTTGTTTCTTCGCCCAAAATTACACCTTCTCCAAATTGTGCCGATAAAAGAAGCTTGATTTTCTCGAAACTCATGGTGCCAAACGGACAATTTTCCAAACCTGCTGATCGGCTTTTTTATACACGATCCGGTCGTGCAGCCGACTTGATCTTCCCTGCCAAAACTCAATCAGCCGGGGTTTCAAAATATAGCCGCCCCAATGTGCCGGTTTGGGCACTTCCTTGTTTTCGTATTCCTGTTCCAATTGCTGCCATTTATTTTCCAAATCCTGGTAGTTGCCAATTTCCTGGCTCTGCGGGGAAATGACCGCACCGATCTGGCTGCCTTTTGGACGGGAATGAAAATAAGTGGACGAATATTCTTTGCTCAGTTTTTCAACAGTTCCCTCAATCCGAATTTGCCGTTCCATTTCCGGCCAGTAAAAAATCAGGCCCGCCAATGGGTTTTTGGTCAGTTCTTTTCCTTTTCGGCTTAAATAATTGGTGTAGAATTTAAAACCATCCGCACTAAAACCTTTCAGCAAAACAATGCGTGCCGAAGGCCGGCCATCGGTAGTTGCCGTAGCCAAAGTCATTGCATTAGGTTCATAAAGTTTGGCCTGCAAAGCTTCGTTAAACCATTTATCGAACTGCTTTATTGGGTCTGGGTTTACGTCGGCTTCTGTTAAAGTAGCCGCCCGGTAATCCCTCCTTAGGTTTTCTATTGTTTCCTGTTCCATCTGTCGCAAAGCTACAAAATGGTGGTTTGTGTTAACTGTGTGAAACGTAAAAATTAATCATACTTCTTTTATCAATGAAAAATCTTTGTTGAGTTTTTTTAAAAAAGATAGTTAATTTCCTATAATCAGTTGTTCAGCTTTTTCCAATAGTTCATCCCTGCCAGCTTTTATACCTTGCAAAGTTGGCTGGATAAAGTAGTCAATTTTTACTCCGGCACGTTGTGCATTGGTTCCATCAGGATAAAAAACACCTAAGCCTGATATATTAGTAGAAATTCCACCAGGCAAAACAATTTTAGAAATGTTACCATCTGCACCAGCAGTTGTGCTGCCAACAACAGTTACATTAGGCGAACTTTGAAAAGCCATGGTAACAAACTCCGCATTACTTTGCGTCAATTCATTTACAATCACCACCACTTTGCCTTTATAATTATCATTGGTCTTTGCGCCATTTTTTACAGGTATAGAATATGTAAACAAACCCGGATTACCAATTGATCCATTAGTAAACCTGACGAAAGCAGAAGAAAATGGCTTGATATAATTACCAAAAATGTACTCCATTTCATCAGATGGATAACTGCGCATATCTACAATAATACCTTTTGTGCCTACAAACTTTTTTTTAATGTCGTCTAAATTTTTATTTTTATATCTGCCCGAAAATACATAACCAATATTTGAATTGATCAAATCATAACCAGGAAACTTATTATCATAGTTCCAATCATAACCATAATAATTTATTTTTGATAGTTCAACACCTCTGCAATTTATCAGCAATGATTGGTTGTTTCTTAATAATTCAAAATTGAATTGAGGATTATTGCTTCTTAACAAATATGTTCCGGGCAAATCCCTAAGCTGGGTTAAATAGTTTGATGCCGGAGTTAAAGGGAGATATTTTTTAATTAGATTTTCTACCGAAGTTCCATTGATAGATGCAATTATATCACCTATTTTAAACTTTTCTTTCACATTTAAAGTATCGCGGTAATAGCCTGTTACTACAAGTTTGCCTTCAATAAATTTAGCTTGAAAAGGTAACCTGTAATTACCTTGATATTCCTCAATAACTTTGCTTCCGATAAAAGCATGGGTATCATGGATCTCAGCGATTAGTTTTACGATAGTTTTGGCATAGTCTGTCTTATTTTTCGCTTGGATTAACTCCGGAATATATTTTGGCAATATATTATTCCACCCTTCTGTAATCAGATTACGGCTGGGAAAGAAATATTGTATCATGTTCCAGTAACGGTATAGGGCAAGCAAGCGGTAACCTGCGTCAGGATACAACATATTGGTATAAGCTTTTTCATGTGTGAATTGCGGATTGCCTGCACCAGAAATATCAATATAGTAATTGGGAGCAATGTTGCGGTTAGCTAAAATGTATTGCAGCTTGCTTATTAAAGTTTTACTAAAAACGGTGTTGTTGAATAAGCTTCCATAATCTGGTTCAACAGCAATATTCTTGATTTTTGGCAACTGCTCACAAACAGAACATGGCGTAGGTTTTCCTAATTCATCAACCCAATGTTCCAATAGATTTGAGACTTGCATATCGGACTGGTAAGTTAAAAGCTTTGGCAACAACCTGAATAATTTGGCATCCCAATTATAATAGCCCTTTGCAATAGCAGGATGATGATACTTTAAAAACCCCCAAAGTTGCCCTAATAATGTTAAATATGTTGTGTTTCGTTTGTTGATCGAAATCGTATCTATTCCTGATCCTTTACTGAATGACGTATCTTTTACAGCAGCAAAAGTAGAAGCGGGTAATGGAGCTTTTTCAATTGGGTTTTCATCAAGATAAAGCCGCAAACTATCCACCCACATTTTTCCTTTCCCGGATAAATATGCACATGCGTTTATAGAAATGGCTTCATTTTCATGATAGGGAACCTGGACATAATATTCTTTCCACTCTGTTGTCCCAGAAACATGTTTGTCGTGCATATCAGCAGATTCAATTATTTGATGGTTCTCTCCCTCAACACTTAACCATAAACTTGCAAATCCTTCGGTAATATTTTCAGTTTTAATAAAACCAGTTAAGATCAGTGTTTTACCATGAAAAGTTTGATTGATGGGATGGTTGATCGCGCCAAAAGCTACTTTGCCGTTTTCATAACCAATAGAAATTGAATATTTTCCTTGTTGCTTTATTGTGCTGTCCAATTGTACTTTGTAACCCGGACTAGTATTATAAGACATATCCCATCCAACTGGTTTTCCATAATTATCTACACGTTCTAAGTTACCGTTGAACTTTACTTGTGCCTGAAGTGTAAAGCAAGATAAAAGTATGGTATATAAAAAGATGAATTTCATAACTTGTTGTTAAAACTGAAATACTATGTTTACAAGCTAAATTAGCTCTTATAAAGACGAGCAGCATAAGTTTAACATTCCTTAACAATATTAAGAAGCTGGTGAAATTCTGCTTAAATGTTTTTTATGCTTCTTTTGTCGTATCTAAACTTTCTATATCTTTAAAAATATAAGCACTGATTATTATAGGCTAAAAGAAGTATTGTCAATTTAAAAAAAATTAAATAAGTTACATATCAAATTTTTTTTGTGTAGATAAAAGAAGCATGTTATTAAAATTAGCAAATTTGTACAACAACGCAGAGGAAAAATTATGTTGAACACCATAAAACCGGCAGTCGGAAAACTGCTGATTGCCGAACCATTTATGTTAGACCCCGAATTCAAGCGTTCTGTTATTTTGATAACCGAATATGCAGAAGAAGGCGTTGTGGGATTTGTACTGAACCATGAATCGGGTTTGTATATCAATGATGCCGTGATTGATTTCCCGGAGACAGATACCAAGCTCTTTACCGGCGGCCCCTGCAACAACGAACGGCTTCATTTTCTGCACCGATGCCCGGAAAAAATTCCTGGCGGGATCGATATTGGCAATGGTATTTTTTGGGGCGGAGATTTTGAAGCCGTTAAAACGATGTTCCAATTGAACCTGATCGCGGCCAATGAAATCAAGTTTTTCCTTGGCTATTCGGGCTGGGGAAATCAACAGTTAAACCGGGAAATAGAGTTAAACAGTTGGATTGTTTCTGATAAATTCAACCCTGACCTGATTTTCAACGATGAAGAAAACGTTTGGAAAGAAGCCATCACCAATTTGGGCGAACGTTTTGCGCATATTGTCAATTTCCCAACCAATCCGCAATTGAATTAGGCTGGTGCTTCTTTTACCGGTTAAATTTTATAATATTTTTAGGTGATCAAGTTGTCATTTCGACCGAAAGGGAGAAATCTTCATCGAACAATATAAATAATAGGAAACCGCTTTGAAGAAGGTTCCTCCTAACGTCGGAATGACAGCGCGGCTATGCTTCTTTTACCGGTTAAAAGTCACAGTTAAAACCTTCCTGCTTCATCTCCGCAGCAGTTTCTTCTACATTTTTAGCCAGTTCATTTTTGTAGTTGATGAGGTTTTGAACCAAATATTCATCCCCAACAGCTAAAATTTGCGCAGCTAAAATACCCGCATTTTTAGCTGCATTTAAAGCAACTGTTGCCACCGGAATACCATTTGGCATTTGCAAAATAGACAATATTGAATCCCATCCATCAATAGAATTACTGGATTTGATGGGTACACCAATTACTGGCAAATGTGTTAACGAAGCAACCATTCCGGGCAAGTGTGCCGCGCCGCCTGCTCCGGCGATAATTACTTTTAAACCACGATCGGCAGCAGATTTGGCGTAGCTGAACATGCGTTCCGGCGTACGATGTGCGGAAACAACGGTGATTTCAAATTCTACGCCGAGTTCTTTTAAAACATCGGCCGCATCCTGCATTACCGGCAGATCGGATTTGCTGCCCATGATGATGGCTGCTTTTATAGTATTTGTCTGGTTCATGGTTTATAGTAAATATTAATTTGATAAGTGCCTGTTTAAAATTTGCTTAATGAGATTTCCATGCTTCTTTTATCACCTAAAAAATGGCAGGCATTTGGTTCTTGGTTTATTTAAATTGATGCAAACACCAGTTTTTATAGGGTAAAAGAAGCATTGACATCAATCCTGAGCATATCGAAGGATCTTGTATAAATTTTAAACAGGCTATAAGTTGATTAGAGCAATGAACTATAATCTATAGCCCTTATTCAGCTCACCACCTTTAAAGTTTTCTGTACATATCTCGCTTTTTCAATTGCTTTTTCCCGGTCTGAATCAATTACCGTAACATGTCCCATTTTGCGCATCGGCTTGGTTAAAGCTTTGCCATAAAGATGTACGTAAACACCATGCAATTTTAAAATATCTTCCAAGCCATTGTAAACCACTGGGCCTTCGTGTCCTTCTTCGCCTAAAATATTAACCATAACAGCATGCTGCAATGCAGAAGTATCGCCTAACGGAAGATTAAAAATAGTCCGCAAATGTTGCTCAAACTGCGAAACCACATTGCCTTCTATCGTTTGATGCCCGCTGTTGTGCGGACGAGGGGCAATTTCGTTCACAAAAATATTTCCTTGTTTGTCCAGGAACATTTCCACAGCCAGCAAACCAACAATGTTTAGTTTTTCGGCAATATCAACTGCAATTTGTTCTGCCCGTTGATGGATTTCAAAGCTGAGCAGTGAAGGCGAGATCAGAAATTCGACCAGGTTGGCTTCCGGGTTAAACTCCATTTCCACCATCGGAAAAGCTTTTACTTCGCCCTGGCTGTTTCGTGCAACAATCACGGCAATCTCTTTTTCAAAATCAATCAGTTCTTCAATCAAGCTCGGTTCTGTAAAAGCATTGGCCAGATAACTTTCATCCAAAATCTTGTAAACGCCACGTCCGTCGTAACCGTTTTTCCGCAGTTTTTGAATGTACGGGAAATGGAAAAAGCGTTCCTTAAATTCCTCCGCAGAAGAAATGATTTTAAAAGCAGCAGTAGGAATATTGTTCTCCTTGAAAAACTGTTTTTGCAAACCTTTGTCCTGGATCAGCCGGACAATGCGCGATTGCGGATAAACCAAAACGCCTTCTTTTTCTAACTGTTCCAGCGCGTCCACGTTTACTTTTTCAATCTCAATGGTAAGCAAATCAACTTGTTTGCCAAAATTGTAAACCGTTTCGTAATCGCTTAAAGAACCTACCACAAACTCATCGCATAGCTTTTTGCAAGGCGCGTTACGATCAGGGTCAAGCACCTTAATAGTTACATTGTAATTAATAGCTTGCTGGATCAGCATCCGCCCCAATTGTCCGCCGCCCAAAATGCCAAGCCTTAAATCTCCGTAAAATGCTTTCATCTGATGCTGTAAATTTGGTGTGAAAATACAAATTCGCCTGAAGGAAATACTGGGTTTAAGCAAATTCGTAGGGTTAAGCTGTATATTTGCTTCCTTACCAGAATGAATGTCAATGAAAACAAAGATAGCAGTTGCCAAAGGCGACGGAATAGGCCCGGAAATCATGGACGCTGTCCTAAGCATTTTTAAAGCCGATGATGTCCAACTGGATTATGAGTTTGTGGAGATGGGAAAATCCTATTTTGATGCCGGGCATTCCACCGGGATGACGGCCCAAGCTAAAGAAACGATTGAAGATCTTGGCATTTTGTTTAAAGGCCCGATGGAAACGCCAAAAGGCAAAGGCGTGAAAAGCATCAATGTAACGGCACGAAAAGTATGGAACACGTATGCCAACCAACGCGATTTTCGTACACTAAACGGTGTTGATACCGTGTTTTCAAAAGCGGGCATCAACATCAACCTGACGATTGTCCGCGAGAATATCGAAGATACTTATGGCGGCATTGAACACATGCTGACCAATGACGTGGCTGTAGGACGGCGTTTGATTTCACGTATTGGCTCGGCACAAGTGATTAAATATGCGTTTGAAATGGCAAAGCGTAAAGGCAACACCAAAATTGCCTGCGGACATAAAGCCAACATCATGAAGCTGACCGACGGGCTTTTTTTAGATACTTTTTATAAGATCGCCAAAGAGTACCCGCAAATTTATGCCACCGATATTATCGTGGATGATTTGTGCATGAAATTGGTCAGCCGCCCGGAAACTTTTGAAGTGGTGGTGCTGCCGAATTTGCAAGGCGATATTGTTTCTGATCTGTGTGCCGGTTTGGTTGGCGGCCTAGGTTTTGCACCATCCGCAAACATTGGCGACTATATTTCGATTTTTGAAGCGGTACATGGCACTGCGCCTGATATTGCGGGAAGGAACATTGCCAACCCGACAGCTTTATTGTTGTCCGGCGTGGCGATGCTGCGATATATGGGTTTAACAGCAAATGCAGCCACGATAGAAAACGCATTGCTTTATACACTGGAGCAAGGTATGCACACGGGTGATTTTGGCGATAAAAGTATCCCCGCCAGCAACACGGCCGAATTTGCCGCTGCGATCATTGCCAACATGGGCAAAATGCCGAAAAAAAACGGAGCTGAATCAAAAGCCAATTTTGTAAAGGCAACTCAGAGAGGTGAAAAACCAACTCAAAACAAGATTACAGAAAGCGAGCCGGGCATTTCCGAAGAAATTATGGGGGCCGATATTTTTGTGGAAACGATGCTTCAGCCAAAAGCTTTGGCCGAACTGGCGCAAAGCAAACTGAACGGTCAATTTAAGCTGGTGATGATTTCTAATCGGGGAACGCAAACCTGGCCTACCGGTTCTGTTTATACAGAATTGACCAACCAGTCCCGTTTGCGCTTTGAGAAAAACATAGGACAAGAACTCAGCCCAAAAGATATTTTTGAATTGGCAGGAACGGTTTCAGAAGTGATCAATGTTTGTTCGGTTGAGTTTTTGAAAAAATTCGGCGGCAAATTAGGTTATTCGTTGGCACAGGGGCAATAGTTTTTTATCACGATTTTTACCTGCTAAAAGAAGCATCCGGTTTTAATCAGCCCGATGCTTCTTTTATTCGTAATCAAAATTTTTGATCAGGAAGCAGGATAAACCCACCTGAACAAAAAAGAAGCATTTACGTTAACTTGGGTTAAAATTTAACAAATTCTAAGATCCCCGCATTTTGAGAAAAAACATTCCGCTTTACGCCAGGTGGGCTTCCGTATTATTCATCCTGATCGCTTTAGGGTTTCTGATTGTTGTAGGCAAGCAAATCCTTTGTCCACTGGTTTTTTCCATGATGTTTTCGCTGCTGCTGTTGCCTGTAGGGAAGTTTTTAGAAGAGAAATTCCGTTTTCACCGCAGTGCAGCTTCCATGCTTTCCGTTTTGCTGATGCTGGCCGTATTTGCGTTGGTGCTGTATTTGGTCGGGTCGCAACTGGCAGATTTATTAACCGACTGGCCACACCTCAAAGTACAATTAAACAACTCTTTTTACGAACTGTTAAATTGGGTAAGGGCCAATTATCATGTAACCGAAAGCAAGCAACTGAACTTAGTACACAGCGCAACCAGCAAAATTTCCGATGGCGGCGGTTCTGCTGCCATCAGCGTTACGTTGCTTACGGCTTCTTCCATTTTGCTTTTTTGGGTTTTTGTGATTATTGATACATTTTTCCTGCTGTTTTACCGCCGTTTGCTGCTGCAGTTTCTGATTGCTGTTTTCAAAAAAGAAAATGCCATTGCCGTTTATGAGGTTGTAGAGCGTGTCAAATTTATCATTACCAAATACATCACCGGCCTGATGCTGGAAATGACGGTGGTTTCTGCCATTTGCTGCACCGTTTTCCTGATTGGCGGCCTCAAATATGCTTTGTTGCTGGGGCTGATCACGGGGCTTTTCAACATCATCCCTTATTTGGGCATTGCAACCGCTTTACTTTTCAGCACGCTGATTACGCTAAGCACGGGCGTTGCGGCCGGCAAAGTCATCCTCGTGGTGGCTACGATCATCATCATGCACTTGGCAGACAGCAACGTTTTGTTGCCCGTGATTGTCGGCTCGCAAGTCCGCATCAACGCCTTGATTACTATTTTGGGGGTGGTTTTGGGCGAAATGTTGTGGGGAATTGCAGGCATGTTTTTATCCATTCCGGTGATTGCCATCCTAAAAATAATTTTCGACCGGGTAGAAAGCATGCAACCTTGGGGTTTATTATTAGGCGATGAAGTTTTGGAGGAAGAGGTAATGGAAACAAAAAGTTTTGTGGTGGAGGAATTGCCAGCAGAAGATACTTCTCCACAAATTTAGGTCGATAAAAACAGCATTGTTTAATTTTTTCGGTATTCGATCAAAAAGATATTTTTTCCTGATTGAAGACATACAGAATCAAGCTAAGGATGAAATTCAATACTGTTTTTATCGGTATAAAATCAAGAGAGCTTTGAATAAGATCCTTCCGCTTAGCTCAGGATGACAGCGCGTATATCTTGTAAAGTTTAAAAAAACCAAAACGACGAACAGAACGGTAAAAACTGGAAAGATGTACGCCCAGTTGCGAAGGGTTGAATGCCGCCCGGAGGCGATCCGGCATTCTTGAATTTTGGTTCTTTTGTTCAAGCAAAAGAACGCACAAAGAAAACAAACTGGATGAAGATTTCTCCCTGCGGAAATGACAGCAAATTGCGCAATCAATATTGACGCTTCTTTTATCACCCAAAAATCCCGTTCTTACCTTTCGGCAGATTCTGTATCTTCGCGGATGCAAGAAAAAATTATCATTCTTGATTTCGGGTCGCAGTTTACACAACTCATTGCGCGTCGTGTCAGGGAACTTAACATTTACTGCGAAATCCATCCGTTCAATCATCTTCCCGAGTTCGACGAACCTGTAAAAGGGGTTGTCCTTTCCGGCAGTCCGTATTCTGTTCGCCAGCCCGACGCACTTCATGTAGATTACCAGCTTTTTCATGGCCGGTTGCCTGTTTTGGGCGTTTGTTATGGCGCACAATACTTAGCTCATTTTTCGGGTGGAGAAGTGTTGCCTTCCAGCACCCGCGAGTACGGCCGCGCGCATTTGCAATACATCAACACAAAAAACCCTTTGTTTAAGCTGATACCGGCAAATTCCCAGGTTTGGATGTCGCACGGTGATACCATTGCTTCGATTGCTGATGATTTTGAAATCATCGCCAGTACAGATTCTGTAAAAGTTGCCGCTTATCAAATCAAAGGCACGCAAACTTTTGGCATCCAGTTTCACCCGGAAGTAACCCATAGTATTGATGGCAAGCAGTTGCTGCAAAACTTTTTGGTAGATATTTGCGGCTGCCGGCAGGACTGGACAGCAGATTCTTTTGTAGAAACAACGATTACTGACTTGAAAAAAAAGTTAGGTGATGACCAGGTAGTTTTAGGGCTTTCCGGCGGCGTAGATTCTTCTGTTGCGGCCGTGTTGCTGCACCAGGCCATCGGCAAAAACCTGCATTGTGTTTTTGTGGACAATGGTTTGTTGCGGAAAGATGAGTTTCAGTCCGTATTGGATTCGTACCAGCACATGGGTTTGAACGTAAAAGGTATAGATGCAAAACAACGTTTTTACGAGGCTTTAAAAGGATTGTCCGATCCGGAGAAAAAGCGCAAAGCCATCGGACGTGTTTTTATCGAGGTTTTTGATGATGAGGCACACCGGATAGAAAACGTAAAATGGCTGGGGCAGGGAACAATTTATCCAGATGTAATTGAGTCAGTTTCGGTAAAAGGGCCATCGGCTACCATCAAATCGCATCATAATGTAGGTGGCCTGCCAGATTTTATGAAGTTAAAAGTGGTAGAGCCGCTCAATACTTTATTTAAAGATGAAGTACGCAAAGTAGGCAAAGCATTGGAGATCGATCCGGATATTTTAGGCCGTCATCCTTTCCCAGGGCCGGGTTTGGCTATCAGGATTTTGGGTGAAGTAACGCCGGAAAAAGTGGCTATTTTGCAGGAAGCAGATGCCATCTACATTAACAATTTACGTGCAGCAGGCGTTTACGATCAGGTTTGGCAGGCCGGGGCAATATTTTTGCCGGTGCAATCGGTTGGCGTAATGGGAGATGAACGGACGTATGAGAACGTAATTTGCCTGCGCGCGGTGGAATCTTTGGATGGCATGACGGCCGATTGGTGCCATTTGCATTATAACCTGCTTGGAAAAATATCTAACGAAATCATCAATAATGTTAAAGGGATCAACCGTGTTGTGTATGACATCAGTTCCAAACCGCCAGCCACCATTGAGTGGGAATAAGCTTTTGATGCTTCTTTTACCGGTGTTTTTTTTGGCTGCCTGTTCGCCGAAGATCCGTCCTGTTGTCCAGCAGCCATCGGCAAAAACAGAAGAACAGACGAGGCAGGAAAAAGAAGCTGAAGAAAAGGCTGCGGCTGCAAAAGCGGCTGTCGGGAAACCGGTTGTTAAAGCAAAACGAGTTCCTTCAATCGCTTTATTACTGCCTTTTGACTTGGACAATATTGACCCGGACAAAAACAATCCCGCTAAAAACCCCCTTAAAACCAATCTTGCGATAGACTTTTATGAAGGTTTTAAGCTGGCATTAGATTCTTTAACAAGCAGCGGGCAAAGCTTTAAACTAAAGGTTTTTGACACAAAGGACGAAGAAACGCAATCACAAAAACTGGCTTTAAACCCCGTTGTTCGTAGCAGCGATCTGATTGTCGGGCCGGTTTTTCCGGCAGACGTGCAGGCATTTTCCGGCAGTATCAGCAGCTTGCACAAGCCGGTAGTTTCGCCGCTTTCTGCTGCCTCCCCGGCAGGTTACAATAACGAATCATTGATCACTTTAACGCCGCCGCTGGAGTTTCATGCCATGCGGACGGCACAGTATATCCAGGAAAATATCCGCCCAAAAGTGGTTTACATTTTACGGTCGGGTTATTCTGAAGAAAATAAATACATTTTACCCTTTAAAAGAAGCATCGACAGTTTAGGCAATAAGCGCATCAAGGTGGTGGACGTAACGATAAGCAAAGGCGATTTTACGGCTTTGCTGCCTAAGCTTTCTCAATCTTCGGAAAATATTTTCGTCATTCCTTCCACAGACCGTTCGTTTTTACGGGTTACTTTGGAGTCGCTTGATAAACTGGCAGATACTTATCCCATACAGCTTTTTGGGCATCCCAACTGGAGCAAAGCCACTTTTTTACGGCCGGAAGTGCTGGAGAAACTGCACACCTGCATCACTTCTGCTTATCAGGCTGATTATAAATCCGCAGAAACCATTAATTTCATTAAAAGCTTTCGTAAAGCATATCATACCGAACCCGGCGAATACGCGATTAAAGGGTTTGACACGGGCATGTATTTCGCCGGGCTTGCTGCTGATCCAACTTTTGATTTCAAGCAATTGCAAAACCAGCCTTCCGATGCCTCAAACAACCACTTTAAATTTGTGCAGAAAAAAGGTTACGGCTGGATCAATACTTATGTTGTGATGATGCAGTATGCTAACTTTACGCTGAAAGCAATTCCATGAGGGCAGAAAACCAGCTTCGTACTTTTTTGCAATTGCTGAAAGATTATCCGGCAGAAACACCTTTGTACAAGTTTTTGCCCGGCTATTTCCGTTTGCACAAAAAGATGGGTTCAACAGACCGGCGCATAGCATCGCGGCTGGTTTATAATTATTTTCGGTTGGGAAAAGCGTTGGCGAATTATCCGCCGGAAGAGCGTTTGTTTGCTGCGGAGTTTTTGTGCAACACGCAGGAAAACTCGTTTTTAAGTTTTTTTAAACCGGTATGGTCAGCACAAATCACCGTTCCAATCCAGGAAAAGATTTTTATCCTGCAAAAAGAGTATCCGGATTTCAGGCTGGAAGAGGTGTTTCCTTTCACTGCTCATTTATCTGCCGGAATAGATCCGATGCTGTTTTTATCATCCTTTTTTGTGCAGCCCGATTTATTTATCCGTATCCAAAAAGGGCACGAATTTTTGGTGAAGCAAACGCTGACTGATGCAGGGATTGTTTTCCGCCAAAAATCAGATCAGTGCCTGGCTTTGTCAAACGGGACAAAATTAGACCAGCTTTTTCCATCCCAACGGTATTTTGAAGTGCAGGACGAATCTTCCCAGCAAACCGCAGAATATCTTCGGCCTAAAAAATGGGAAAACTGGTGGGATGCCTGCGCTGCATCAGGTGGAAAAACACTGTTGCTGCATGAGCAGGAACCGGATTTGAAGTTAGTGGTTTCCGATATCCGGGAATCGGTTTTGGATAACCTGGACGAACGTTTTCAGCAGTCCGGTATCCGAAAATATCAGAAAAAAGTGCTCGACCTTGCCCAAAATGTCGATTCTGTTTTGCATGATTATGTGTTTGACGGGATCATTTTGGATGCGCCTTGTACCGGTTCCGGCACCTGGGGAAGGACGCCGGAAATGATCAGCCAGTTTCATATTTCACGTATTGCTTTTTTCCAGGCATTGCAAAAAACGATTGCGGTGAACGTGATCAAATATTTAAAACCAGGCCAGCCATTGGTTTATATCACCTGCTCGGCTTTCCGCGAAGAAAATGAAGAAGTTGTAAATTACCTGATAAAAGAAGCAGGCTTAGCTTTGGAATCTTCTAAATTGCTGAAAGGTTATGAACGAAAATCGGATACGATGTTTGTAGCGCGATTGGTTAAAACGGTGTGATACTTCTTTTAGCACATAAAAAATCAGTGTCGCATTTTTTTTGTCATTTCGACCGCAGGGAGAAATCTTCTTCCAAGCAACTTAATAATTATATGGTTTGATGAAGATTTCCCCCTGCGGTCGATTTCTATGATTTACGCAACTGATTTAATATAATTTTTTTCATAGGGTCTGTTTTGGTTAACACAGGCAAAGATGCGAAGGATGAGTTTATTTCTAACGGCATTGATCACGCTCAT
>JAABUP010000879.1_pt1 | contig 64620 bp, 84 predicted proteins | sample 5559201 | NCBI WGS metagenome assembly JAABUP01 (sample SAMN10711887, study PRJNA513373) | rock metagenome | isolation source: Antarctica rocks | place: Antarctica
CGTGTTGCAAAGTAGAAACATCAAACACCACATACGCCTCCCCTGTAATTGGCGCGTTTTGTCCTGATGTCCTTGCCTTCACACACTCAGAAGAGCAAACAGGTTGAGCATGACATGCACTGCTTTTCCATGCAGGCCTACAAGCACAGTACCTGACTGATTCATCAGCGCTTCATACTGTGCTGGAGCAGTAGTGGCAGTCAGCAACATGGTTTGCACAAAGGCAGCAGCACTCGGCGCCTCGTTGGGCACCCACAACCTGCAGACAACATCGATGACACGTCAAGGTGCACATATTCACACACCTCGTGGCCACAGCTGACACACCCATGTAGTCGTCACAGCCAAAGGCCAACAGAGACCATATGGCAACATGGGAGGCAGCAGCAGCACCAGCAGCAGTAAGTTACGAAATTTGCTGATCTCAGTAGTGGGATTAAGCTAGCAACTAGCAAGGTAGTAGCAGCAGCAGGAACAGCAGCAGGATCAGTGTTATTGTAAATTACTGATTCCGCATCAGGACTGCTCAGTCACTCAGCACTACTCAGGTCTGGCATGATGCGCAATTTGGCATTGGGTCAAAGCAACTGATATAACGCTTGCACGCGCACAAGGCAGATCTGTTTCTTCTGGACATCACGCTATCCCAAGGCTAGGTTGACAATGTAAGGCAGCCAGGTGCAACAGCTGTTTGTATACAAGTGCATGGTGAAGCATCATCAGAAACAAAGTCTGACCTGTTGAGGAAATCCACAGATGGCACCATGCTGGTGTTGGAGCTGGCTGTCATGTTGAGGACTTCGACTTGGACGCCCATGCTCCACATCAAGGTCTTCACTGCATACCTGCAGATGGCACAGCTTATGATTAGCCTCTCACAGATTCATGCAGAAGGAGAGATCAGCCTCCAATAGATTGATGCAGACAGGGGAATGCGTTTCCCATAGATTCATGCAGAAAGGGAGATGAGCCTCCAACAAATTGATGCAGAAAAGGAGGTGAGCCTCCCACGGATTCATACAGAAAGGGGAACGAGTTTCCCCCCAGGTTCATGCAGAAAGAGGGCTGAGCATCACAAATTAAACAAAAGGGAAATGAGTTTCCCACAGATTCATGCAGAAAGGGGGATGAGCCTCCAACAGATTCAAGCAGACAGGGAAGTGAGTTTCCCATAGATTCATGCAGAATGGCAGATGACCCTCAAACAGACTCATACAGCGATGCACATGAGCCTCCCACACATTCATGCAGAGAAAGAGACAGCAGAGCCCATTATATGCATCAGCAAATCTCAGCTGATCTTGAGCTGCATGAGAAGCATGCTGAAGTGCTGTGCGCATGCTGCATGCTGCCAGATGAACAAACGTCATGGCATGTCCAAACAGTTGCTGTGACAGTGCTTGTAGCTTCACATTGATGTATGAGCTTTGCAAGATTGCAGCTTTTCTGAACCCGTCAACGACACCAACATGAGCTAACGAGTCCCTCAGCAAGCACCAACGTTGATGGGACTAACAATCATGGGAGTGCTGCAGGCTACTTGGTCATGGCTCAATCTCATTGCATGTACAGACTGTCAACAGCATGCCATTTTGATAGAGCCTGTGTGCCAGGGACACGTCTTACCTGTGAGCTATAGCCAGCTGTACTGTTGCTGCCAAAGTCTTGTTCTCTGTAGCAATGGTGCGCACCGGCACATCCACAACAGTGAAGTTAGCCATGGCCTGCTGTGTGGTGGAGGTTGCTGTGACCCCCCCAAGAAAGAAGGGGGTTGAGGGGTCAATACTGACGGCCTGCCCTGAGGGTAGGGGAAGGTCAGGGTTTGCCTGGCTGGGTCCCAATGGGGCCATGGCAGCTGTGTCGGCAGCTGCTGGAGCAGCTTCTGGGGCAGCTGCTGGGCTGGATGCTGCAGCATCTGGTGCTGCTGCTGGTGCTTGCTTCATGGTTGTGTTGCCAATTGTCCAGTTGATCAGCGTCATGGAGACATTTTGCCCTGCGTTCAGATAAGCAGCCAATGGCATGGGTGTTGAGTGATTCATTGCAAGATGAGGAGCTGCCCACGCCTAAGCAGAACATGGTCAGCAAAGTGGGGTGACAGCTTAAAGTTGAGCTACAGGCTGCTGCATACATCTGCCCAAAGAACTAGTCCACTCACATCACTGCTGTAGAGCATGCAAGGCAGATGTAAGTTTGGGGCATAGCCGAGTGAGTCACAAACACTCTGTCAATCTCAAACGGCATCTGACGGATCATGAGGTAGTGTGTTTTGTGAAACTGACTCGCTGGGAACACTGCTTGCAGCCTGAAGTTGCCCTCTGACGCAGCCTTTGAGATCAGTGGTAGACTGCTGGAAACATGCTCCTCTGACAAGTTGCAATGATAAGCATGCCAACCATCAATTGCAGAAGGCTCACCGGTCGTAGAAGGTGAAATTCGCTCTACAGCATACTGCAGGTACAAGTCTTCCAAGGCACAGCATTTGTTTGCCAGTAAGATTGGCAGCTGAGATTCCCAGATGCTGAACTGGGTGCTCACAATGACAGTGTCATTGCTCAGCTGCTGCATCATGGTGACTTGGCCAATGGTGGTGTTGGGGGGAAGAACAGCTTGCAGCGAATCGGTGATCAGTACCTACAAAGCCTGGCTACTCAAGTATTGCAGCGTGAAATGTCTGGGAATGAGCTTGACATCTGGCATGTGCGTGATACGTCTGGGAATGAGATTAACAGCCAGCATGTGCTGTCGCATGCAGCATGCTGTGCCAAGGCATGATTGGGCACGCCAAAGCTCGGAAGGTTTTGTGAGACATACAAAGCCTAAGCTGTGCTTTGCAATGGCTGTTGATGATCATGCAAGATCTGAGATATACTGTGTGCCATGCTGCTTGCGCAAGCAAAGAGAAAGGGTTCTTGATAGGCAAGTGAGCCAGATGCCTGATAGGGCAGGGGTAGGGCTGTACCTGAGAAGCCTGATTGAAAGGCACCACAAAAGGGCAAGTGACCTGAAGCTCAACGGCACCTGCAATCTGCAGCAACAGCACAGCTTGTGTGACAAGGGCACTCCCAATGTGTATCCACACAGATGTTGTATCACACCTGTACGTCTCCAGTGCCTGCTTGCAGAGTCAAGACACTGGATGGAGAAGGAGCTGGTGCCAGAGCTTGCAGCAGAGTGCGCGTTTGATGTTTCAGCTGAATCGCCGGGATTCCAGAACCGCCTGCAGATGAGTCACTCTTGCACCAGGTGCAGGCAGCGAGCATAAAGCGGGAGTACAGGCTTGATTGTTCCAAGATGCCAGACCTGCACCCTCTGTGATCCCAAGAGCCAGAGCGCATAGCAGCACAAGAATCGAGTAGTACAACGTGCCTGCCGTCATGGCTGGGAAGCTGTTATACTGACTACTGCAGAAGACGCGCCCGTACCGCGGATGTTGTTAAGGCGCGCTTGACATGTGACTAGCAGCAGCTGCGGCTTTGCAAGCGGACGACGCAGCGTTGAATGCTACAAATATAGCAGGTAGTGCAGTCAATTCTCAGAAATCAGTTCACTCGGCAACTGAGCACACTCACGGCCGTGTCAGCATCGCCAGAAGATAACGACCTAACCTAACTTGGCAGGATGGAGGCGGAGTGTCTGTAACCAACGCTAAACATGAACTGGTGCCTCGATCACCAAAGGCTCCTCAGTGCGCTCCTGGGCATCCATCTAACACTCTACGGCAATGCTACAATGCGCACTCAATCTGGCGCGAAGACCACGTGAGCTCCAAGTTGACAAAAGGCTGCAACCCAACATCACCTCAAGTGCTTGCCGAGGAAACGAAGGAAATTGTCTCGCACTGAGCTATGAGCAGGGCTGCAGGATCATGGTTGATAGTGTTTTTGTGAGTGGTTCAAATTCGATGATCAATTCCCGAAACTGCACTCTTCAGCAAAGCTCGAAAACTGCCGGGATCAGTGTGTACATGGAGAGTGTCACTGCAAAATGTGTTGTTAGGCATGTAGGGGTTTCATATGCATGTGGGAAGTGTTGTTTTACAATAGGGTTTGGTTGGGTGCTCACATATTGCAAGCTATAAGCTGTAAAGGAATCTGAGGCTGAGTCTGGGTCAAACTGATATAAGCTGCCGGCCACTCAGGCACAAAGCATGTTAGTTTCTCGCAGGATAGTTATTTGCATGGGTCAAACTTTCTGCTGGCCCATGGGATTGACTACCATGAGAACAGAGTGAAGCATCCATCACTGCACGTCATCTGTACATTCATGATGCATTCATACACAATGAGTGCATGTGCTATAATTGTGTGTTTTGAGATGAATGGATTGAATGCTATTGCTGTTGACATAAAGGGCCCAAACCGGTACAGAAAAAACACAAACACATATACATGATGCCAATCAGAGAAATTGATCAATTTCTCATGAAGCAGTTGAAAGCTTAAGTCAAGTCCTGAATCAACAACACTGTCAGTCAACAAAACATGTGAAAATGCTGGGTACACATGTACATTCCATAGCAAATATATGGCATAGCAAACATACAGCATGCAGGGTCAAAAGCATCAGGTGACTGTTCAATCTAGGCTGAGGCTTGACATCTGGCCGTGAGGGGCACATTTGCTAGAATCATGCAGCATGTCATTGTCAGTGGTGACGCAACTGCTGAAACCGGTTGATGGCACGCAAACATTGACCATACCATCACAGGACAGGCCAGCTTCATTCCTTGCTGTAAAGTGGAGGAAATACGTGCGTCCTCTCGGCAGTGAGGTAGCATCATCTTTAGGACCAGCGTCACTGCTCTCATATCTGACAAACAAGCTGTTGAGTCCATTGACTTGAGCGTCTGGGCAGCTGTCTTTGGGGTGCTGATTGTACGTGGGCTCATTCTGCTCAATCTTGGAAATGGCTATCACTACATGCTGATCTGCTGGATCTGTCACACCGCCTATGCTGACCGGCAAGTAGCTTCCCCATGATGGCCCACTGCTTGACAAGTCTGTTGATGCCTGATGCATAATGGGATGATGAATAATAGGATATGCATGGCTGCACACTGGTGCCAGATTAAACCTTTCCGTGAGATGAGCTGCATCTGTCAAGGTGTTTTTGGCACCTACGGGTCGATCCTGGTTGACTTTTGTGCCCGACTGTGCTGAAAGTTGTAGGTGGACAACATCCTGAAGCTCGCGTGCTTCTGCAAGCTGCTGATGGTGGGACAGAAGTGCCATCAGCAATAAACACCTGTAGAGGCCGACCTTGAGGCTGCTGCATGGCTGCATATCTGAAGTGAGTGGTGCCAAGACTGGTGCCGAGATACGTGACACCGCTTTTGCGACTGAGCCTCAACAAATCAAATTGAATCAACCTGCATCACACGGACATGTCAGCAATACTTTTCAACGGGAGCGTGTCAACAAGCACGACTTGGGGATCAAGGAGCGGTGGCAGCGTTCACAGACACTCGTGAATGAGTCGTATCCACTACGCTTAGATAGCTGTAATACCTGATAGAAAGTTTGCACGATCAGACTCGCTGAGCACACACAAGTATCGATGGGCACAGCCGAGACTGACTACAATATTTTGCCACAGCTTGTGTCGACGCTTTGAAATCCAACTTGTCAACAAATATGTGCCTGTCACGCAGTTGGTAGTCTCACAGTGTCCGAATTGCGAGACACGAGCACTTATCGCCGTGGAAAGAAACGAATGCATCATGCGATCTTGTAGTCAGTCTGGCTTGCTGCTCGGAGACATGACCTATGACATGACCTGCTTGATTTCCGTTAATCTTCTTCCTCGTCCCACGTCACTCGCAGGCAAGGAAAGCAACTCAATTCGCACTCGTATGATTCACCCTGCATGTAGAACACTCCAGCAGTGTCTCTCTGTTTTGTAGCTAGGATCTTGCCTGTTGATTGATGTGCATTAAGCACAAGCTTGCATGTGTGAGGCGACATGAAGGCAATTTGTGCATGCCTGTACAAGGGTGGGTAGCGCCTGGACACTGGCGTTGTAGCCTCAGCTCCCACCTCCTGTCATATAATTTCAGATGTATGAAAATGCCGCCATACAACCATCACATACTGTCCCTTGCTGTGCATCCAATGTGTAATGCGGATGCATGCATATAATAACGCACAGTCAGAACAAGACATAGCAATTAGACATTGATGAATTCGAGCTGATTGAAGTATTTCTAAGGCGCTTCGTGATTTTAAGCATTGGGTGGTCACATGCAGATGCAATGCACAATCCCAAGTAAGCAGCATACTCTTACGCAAGAATTGCAGGGGCAATATAAATTCAAAGAATTTCAGGTCAATATGCAGGTATGACAGCAAGCTGAACAATTTGGGAGCATGTTAATGCTGAACAAGGTACTACACTGATAATTATTGCTGGTCATCCTTGCTGGTGTACAATTCTTTCTCAGAATTCAGAGCTGAGGCTACTTCTGTCAGGAGCATTTCAAAATCCCATGGTACCAGCTCTTCAGCTACCTGCAAAACAGTCTATCAAACCAAGCACTGTGAGGCGACATGTTTGTAAGGACATCCGTTCCTTTATGCAGCAAATGTGTACTGATACCCTCACAATTGGTGCATAAGCAATGAGAAGACATAAGACCTGCTTGTAGAATCCTGACCTGCTTGTGAGCACACGACAGATGCAACTACTGTCAAATGTGGTCGAAAGATGCACATGATTCTACTCACCTCAGCAGCAGGACAGAGACATGCCGTCAGAAGGGACAGATCAACTTCATGGTCCTTGGCAACTACTGGTAGTCGAAAAAGATCCTCACTTTCCAGCTCTGCAATGTCCATGACTGACACACTGCGAGCTGCTGGCGCTGCAGCCACTTGCCTCGACAAATCTTCCTCAGCTTCCAGATCAGGAATGTCCATGAACTGCATTTTGTGTTGGTGGGTCTGTTAGACTCAGCAAAGATCATTGACAAGCTATAAGGCTCTGTGCCTTACCATGTCAACTTCTTCTATCTGCTGGCTTGGTTCAGCAGACTCTGGCTGCCTGTAATTGTCACGCAGAAAACATGAAGTAACAATGATTAAGAGTGTACTGGATGCCTGGAACAACTGAGCTGGGTTATGCAAATGCTGCAAACAGCTGATGTCCCTACCTTGCTTCTTCTTTTGCAGACACCTGAGCAGCTTTCCTGCGCGACATGCCTGAAAGTTGTAAGTTGTCACCATTTGCTGCAGTGGTGTCTGTTGCCTGACTGTCAGGGCGCAAAAGCCCATCAGCTGCGGCGTCTCCCCAGCCAGCTCTCCTGCGAGGTACCTAATTGCACAGGTCTTATATTAGCAGGATAGCATCAGGCTAACTCCTGTGGCAGTACAAGCTGCTCAACCAGTCAGCTGTGATCACACCTGGGGTCTTGGTCCAACTGGTGCAGCCGGGTTGACATCGTCACTCGCAGCCGCAGCATCACTGACAGCTGGTACCAAATTTTTGGCTGCACGTCTGCCGGTTCGTGGTCCCTGCCAGCAGAGCAAAATATGATCACAGAAGGGCTGTTATGCCTGCTGCTAAATCCTGTTTTTACCTGTGGCCTTGAGCTCACACCTTCTACAGGCGGCGCTGATGCCAGATCCATGCTTGCTGAGATCCGCGGATAGAAGTCCTGTCTCTGGCAGTCGAAATGTGGGATGCTTTGCAAACCTACGATCTGCAGATGATCCTGCATCTGCAGAAAAGCGTAACGGCTGCCGATCGTAGCGCTGCAGACCTAGCTCCGAGTCAACACAAATCTATTTAACTACAGCGGCGGAGGCAACATATTCAAGTGAGGTTGGGAGAACCAAGCAAATGTTGGCGGTGGCAGCAGGTGTTGCTGTAGTTGTGGACAAGCAATGCTGATGTCGGTGAAAATGCTGATCAAACCTCCCTTCTTGCTTAGCTTTGCTCATAGATTTCGGCAAGAAGATTTCAGGCTTTACAAGCAGCGTTCCAAATTGTTAATGCGCAGCGTATGGTTGGCTGTTATCACAGTCTCTGACGCTCCAGCACAATATTGTGCTGATTGTTGCTGCACCCAGACAACAAGGTTTTGCAACGAGAGACACATTCATGTTGTTGTGTGCAGTGCAAACTAGGCAAAGTCGTAAAGATTCTGAAGGCTCTGCAGCAGCTACTTCCTGAACTAAGGCAATACTGTTGCTGTGCTTGAGTGCGTGCCACTTCTGCTTCTCAGCAATATGCAAAAGGTAGTGTTTCTCAACATCAGTCTCGCCAGCTACAAGCTACATGTGGCAATAATTATGCAGGTCCTTTGCTGAACATGTATTGATCACACTGAGTTTTTGATCACTGTTGTCTTTTCAGGACTTGTGTTTTCCAGGATGCGGTACCCCCAAGTGGGTCAACAGCATCATGGCTCAGGTCGAAGAGGGAATGGTGAGCCAACCAAGAGGCAAATTGCTGCCGAATTTGGACCCTGGTGGGCAGGCAAACATTGATGACTCCTATGTGAGCTTCCAGCTGTTACATGTAAAGCCTACAGCCGTTGCTATCTGGAAGAGAGGTGAACTCCTCCCGTTGGCAGGACAAAGTCTTTGTATGCCTCTCGGCATTGCAACATATCAAAGCAGAAAAGCGACTCAGTTCATTGCGCATACTCTTTCAGTTTGCACCGGTCCACACGCACAGAACATGTCCAAATCTGTACTCCCAGCTTGTCGCAAACAACATGACTAGTAGCAGCAGTGTCGCAAACAACATGACTAGTAGCAGCAGTGCCACCAGTAATATTGCAGAGGAGCCAACACCCCTTCAGGGGGGAGGGCCTTAGCCTTGGCAGCAGTGTATATACCTGCCAGCAACCATCAGGCTATGCTGTGCACACTAGGCCGATCACAATTTAACTATTTCAGTCACTGTCTGCATTGTGGTCACCATGCACTACCTGAGCTTGCCCCAGCAGGCATCTTGTTGGCAGCTGGCCAGTTTCAACTTGTCTTGATGTTGTTTGCACACCAAGCAGTGTTGCCGAGACACTGCTCACTTTCATACTCAATATGACCTGGCACACAATGATTGCAAAACACATGATTCACATGAGGAACTGAGGATCATGCAACTGCCTAGATTGCTTCACAGTCAAGGTCACCTAAAGGCCCGTTGCTGCACAGGAAAGATTTGATAAGTGGGCCCAAACCCAGTGTGCATCATCTCTGAATCCAGTTCCAGAGGCTCCCTATCTGATGTCATCAGGAAGGTTGCAACCAGTCCGATCTTTGTTCAACTGCTGGACTGGCCTAAGAGGCTCAGCATGGCCTTGGATGCAACACATGTTAGTTTGTTGTATATCAAGACATGGCTGTAATCTATCATCATCATCAGGTGCTTTCTGGCAGGGCTGCAGGACAGGCCTGCATGAAAGGAGGTGTTTTACATTGCACGCTTCTTTGTTCCCTGGTTTGCGATGCAGATACATCGTGAACATTCATCAAACAACTTTCTGTTTGTTACAACAATTGCAACCTGCATGCTACATTGTCAATATGCAATGCGCATGTTATATCAAAATCGGCTGGCTACTGTACAGTTGGCTTGAGCTGGGGGAAAACAGCTGACATGCAAACAAGTTATGCATAGCAAGTTTGTGACAGGCTACTGCTGTTCAGACACAAATAAGCTGTCTTGCAGGGCAGGCTGCAATTGCTTCTCCCATTTTGCATCGAGATCTGAAGTTTCCAAACCTGCTAGTTGACAAGCATGGGTGGGTGCAGGCCATTGACTTCAAGCTCAGCAGCATGCTGCGCTCTAATGCAGACCTCTGCAGTGTCCTACCAACACCCCTTGTTGGCTGACTCCTGAGGTGAATCAACTGTAATTGCATTATAAGTTAATCTTGTGTGTGGTTGTGAGATCTTCTGATCTTTTGATGCTCTTCTGTTGAGGCATGCCTGCCTACGCACTGTTGTTCCTGATGACATCACGAATTCGAAGCCTGAGGAAGATAGGCTTCACAGGTTTGCTTTCCTCACACATGAGCATGTGGGTCCTCATGCAACTGTGAATGCACATATAGCTGGACGAGGCATGCTGCAGTCATGGACATTTCTATGCTGCAAGCTTAAGATGCATGACATGCACATCCCATTTGAGTGACAAGTCGGATGCTTCGTCGGAAGCTTACTAAGTTATCGGAAGCTCCGATGGATGATTCAACGCTTTGCATTATTCGACCCGAATCTCACTTGCCGAATCATGATCAGTGCTCGGCACGTCCCACTAAAGACGCTTAGTGTACGTACAGTCCAAGAAAGTGCAGCATCAGCACCTGTCTCCGATCTTATCCAAGCGGCTTCCATCGCACATGCTGCACGCCGTGACTTAGCTCCTGTAGGATCTCAGCAGTTGTGCGCCCGCCTGTCCCTTCAAAGCAACCAGCTCATTTTGCGTTTGCAAACAAGGTTGTCCACGAGCTCCGCTTCAAGAAACTCTGCGCGACAGGATGACGACGAGCGGGCTCGGGTGCTGTCTCATTGCGTTGTTGACAATTTCGGCTTTGCAAATCTCCGCCGCTAGACAGCTTCAAGGCAGCCACACCGGTAAGCTGTGACACACTCAATGCCAGCAGGACTGACCTGCAAGCCTTGTTTTGTGTGACTTGCACCTACTTGCACGTCCGAGGCTGGTGTCAAGTGGCTGCGTTGATGGGTCTTGCTGTGGTACTGGCGCCTGCGCCGGTCCGCAAGTCAGCCGCTTCGTGTTCAAGGTCCACGTTGCGAAATGTGTACAGGGCTGTCGCTGGGCGACAATGAGAAGCATATGCTCGTGGGCAGGAGCCTGCAGCAAATCCCAACTGACCCCTCCCAGTTGGCTGCTTACATCTTCAACTTGCTATCTTCGGGCAACACCCAGAGTGCAGCAACTGCGATTGCTCAGGCAGCCACTCAGGGCTCATCGGGCGCGAACGCCATTGCAACTGCTATAGCAACAGCATCTTCCACGGTATGTATATGCGTTCGAACATGTTGCTGTTCTGCACTTACCTACCGGGCAGTGCCACCTGCTGTGACGGAGTACACTATCAGTCATTGTCAGCAGCTGCAACCAGTTAAGTGGTTGCGCAGTCTCAAAGGTCCCTTTTTGCAAGCTGTCTGTTAGTCACATGTGCACGTGGTTTACGAATGGTATAATGTTTGCGCCTTTAAGATTTTCGGATCCGTATGAGCAAAAGCTGTTGCAGTAACGACGCAAAAAACGAAGAACCGGATGTCAAACAATTTGAAAGTAAAGTAGCTGCTGTTTGCTGCATTTCTGCAAGGCTTGCAGCTCAGCTGGACAGGCAGGGGGTGTATACCGCATACATGTATATACAATTTATAGCTACAGTATCTAGAGGTCTCTTTTGGCAAACCATCTGCTACGAAATCACCTGCTGAGGTCAGGTTTGCCTGCTCACATGATTGCTGGCAGAGCAGTCTTGACACAAGAATAACCGGACCTGTTTACCCAGTCTGTCTGTTGCTGGTTGCATGTAGCTGTGATCATGGTGTCATGTTGCGTGCATGCAGGGCAACTCTACTGCCAGTGCAAATGCTGTGTCCATGGCTTTGAGCCAAGGCGCTCCAGCAACTGCTATCAGCCAGGCTGTTGCTCAAGTGGTAAGTTCACAAGTCAACCAGCTGCTGATTCAGCTGTTGCTGCTGATGGTCAGGCTGACTCAAGCTCATATTGACAAACTCAATTGTAACCCTCAATGCTGACAAGACTTGTTGCTATGCAGACTGGCAACTCTGCTCCATCAATGCAGGTACTTGCTATCCGCAACAGCTTCATGCATGGATCAGCCATGTTGCAATCACAGCTGATGCATACTCCTAGTTGTGTCTCATAACCAACTTTTGAGCGCTCAACAACACACCTGCTCTGCAGCTGCACATCACTAATTAGGCACTGCACACTAATGCAGTAGTGAAGCCTGGTGCATGCACCCTCATACAGTTATGATTGATGAAATGATGATGTATGATCATTGCAGGGTCTCAGCAACACTAATGCAGTGGCAACTGCTCTTGCCAATGGGGCCAACAGTATGCTTCAGCTCTGCTGCAAATCTGCTGCAGTTGTGCCTGATTATGACCTGGTCCAAATTTGTCATCAATGTCATTTGTCAATATTGCATGATCACCGCTGTGCATAAGCAAATGCAACTTGGCATCAAAGCAAAGCTATACCTAGTGCCTATGGTCCTGTTGCAACTCATCACATTTTGGTGCATGCACACACGCTGTAACAAGCTTGAACCTTGCCAAGTTCATGTCATCAATTGCAAGGCAGGGAAGATTGGTGGTGTATATTCGCAGGCATGGTGACATCCGTGGCCAGTGCAAACTCCCAGTCAATCAGTCAGGCCACTAGTACCACCTCTACTGCAGTGGCTCAAGCTTTTGCAGCGGTAAGCCTCATGCCTCCCAATCAAATTTGACATGGGCATTGTAGACACATTTGCAATCGGCTACTATTCACGTCCTTCAATATAGGAATGTCTGAAGTGAAATGCCATGCTCCTGTTCCTCACAGCTCTGTTGTGATTGGTCAAGACAGACAACCAATCAGTCAGACCTCAAGATGCTTGTTTGATTGCTGGATGGGCAGCCCAATATAATACTTGGCTTCTCGTTAAATTGACACCGAAAGGCACAGTCTTTCTTTTCTTTCTATGATTGCTGGACCTCTGAAGGAAGCTTGACTGTTCCCAGGCCCTAATGACGCACTCTTGCATGCTCAGGTGAAAGGTGGCACATCTGCCACGGCCGCAGCTCAGGCAGCTGCCACCACCATTGCTCAGGCGGTTGCTGTAGCAGTCGCCTCAGCAACTGCTAAAGTCACCACCTCAGGTCAGCTGATTGTTGATATCGATGCTAGTCTCTGCAAAGCCTCTAGCATACACCGCAATGCTGACAGCACAGTCCTGTTGCATGCAGTCTGCTTGCTCTGCAACCAGTCTGCCAGTTCTCTCATTAATGAGAGAATATTGCTGCTTGTCTTGTCTTTAGTGTGTTTGGCTTCAGTCAATGCTGACAACACAATGTGTCACAGGTCAAGGCTCCTTTGGCAGTGCTGATGCTTCTGCTGCTGCCAGCGCTGTGGCTAGTGCAACTGCCCAGGCCATTGCAGCAGCTGTTGCCACGGCAACCAACAGTGAGTGCAACGCCCTCTGACCATGGCTGTAATCATCTTCACTGTTGGGCGCATGCATTGCGTTAGGCAAATGGGCATTGCATATTGATGGACCCAGGTGGTGATCATCTAGCTATCTGTGTATCTGTGTCGGCACACACAGGCAGCTTAGGTTGCAATTGCTAAAAGTGCTTTTCAAGACCACCTCAAGAGCATGCTGAGTCTTGTAATTACACTCTGTAAGCAGTTCCTGCATGCTGTGTAACAATGTTCACCAGCTTGTCAAGATCCTGCTGAGCGTCCAGATTGTGGTGATGCAGACAATGCACAAGCAGTTGCAGCAGCCAGTTCCACCAGTCTGACAAACAGCATCAAGGTGGCAGTGGCTAAAGCCCAGGCTTCTGCAACAGCTGCTAATGGTAAGCTGTTTTGTCAGCCATGGACTGGTTCCCTATACTAGTTCCCTGTACTAGTTCCCTATAGTTCATTGTTCAGGTCATTCAAAAGCTGCTTCAGCTGACACATGCGTCGTGCAAACTTCTGCCGGCCAATTGTGAAAGTGGGTTGCACTGCATGGCTTCCGCTCTTGACCTATGAGTAAGTATGAGGAGAAAGGTCAAAACTCGTTTCTGTCTGTCAGATTGTTGGTACAGTGCTAATGAGGTCAGGCACGTGTACAGAGATACGTGAACAGCCGCACTGAGTGGTCTGCAGTAGGCAACATTGATGATGTCGCTACAGGTGGAAATGCTGCTGCATCCAGCACTGCTGTGTCAACAGCTGTTGCAACAACTGTGGCAAGCGCCCTGGCCAAGGCTCTAGCCACCGTTAGCAGTACTTCTCCTGCCCCAGTCGGATAGGACATCATTGATGTGCCATTACCCACTCTGTACCTTGATCAATACTTGGGCCGACTGAGCTGGTATTTTGACATTTACTGTTGCAACTGACAACTACAATACTGTTTCTGTCATGTGCATGCCCTGTTGATGGCCCCTCACTACTTTGTGACTATGCATTAATGTTACTGTTGGTACATACGTCAGGCACAGTATGCATTTATAAAGTGTACTCCCATTCATTAGCTTTGGTGCACGCATGCGTCAAGCTTGAGGATGTCAAACACGCATTGAGTGCTCTGTATGTTGCCATGACCCATCTGCTTCAGACCTTGTTCCTGCGTACTACTTAGGCCTTGGTTGCCAGATTGGGGCTTCTAGCCCTGCCTTATCTCTGTTGCCATTAATCAATATTGATGTCAGCATGCTGTACAGCAACTAGACACAACACACAAGAAGATCTTTGTCATCCACCGCCTTGTAAATACACAGACACAAAGAGTTGTTGCATCATGTAAGCTGCGCTCTTCAATGGGGACTGTAAAATGGTCCTATTTCACATGTATGCATATGCCTTCCTTTGCACAGTAGCAGAATGTCAACAAAGCAAACAGTGCATTCTCTGCATGCACACTGAAGTAGCGTTCCGGGCCTGGGTCAAGCTTCAGAGAATAATGCAAAGATTTCTTCATCACGCTTCCACAAGACTGTTTTGAATGAATCCCATGTTTGGGGCTATTCCTCAAGTCATGGCAATTGGCACATGCAGCCCAATTTGATGAAGTGTAATGGCTGCAGATAGTATATCTGAGCGAGATTCGGCAAACCAAGCAAAACTTGGCAGCGGCAGCAGGTGCGCGGGATCAAACGTTGGTGTGTCAATGGCAAGCTTGCTGCGTCTAGCGATGATAAACCTAGATTGAAGCAAGCAGAATGAGTGCAGTGATATTGGTCAAGAGCCCGACAGCGAAAGGCGGTGAGTGACGACGTTGTCCAGTGACATAGTGACCAGTTGCACACGCTCCTATGTGTCTAACAAATAGATTGTAACTGCGGATCACAACAGTAACTTCACCCGCCTGCGTCCAGGCGCACACGGTAGCATGCAAGCAAATAAGCAAGCAGCCTTGGTTCAGGAGTTGGTGCGACGTCAGGACGTTTCTTGTCCAGCTCATCCGGATTTCAGAGAACCACATGACGACCGTGTCGGAAATGGAACCCATAGCGATGGCGCCCCTCATATGGTCTCAACACCTTCAGCTGCTGCCAGACTGGAATCATACTTTGCCAGTCCTTCCTTTGACCCAATAGCAGCGACACATACAGGACTGGCACAGGCACCTGGATATAGCATAACAAGTGATTGCTTCATGTCTGCTGGCTCATGGGCAGACTTCTGCATCAAGCATGACCCGACGCATGCAAGGCACACAGCCAAGGACAATCAAATGAGCAGCAGAATGCGTCATATCCAGTTGCGGGCTGCTTTTGCTGACACCGATGTCTCCAGGGCTGTTGCAAAATATCCTCTTCTGCTTTCATACTGTCCAAGAACACTCATCAGGCACATGCAGCACCTCCAGCTTTTATTTGGCAAATCTGAAGCCTCTGCAATGGTTGCCAAGATGCCAACCTTGCTGCATTACCGAACAGCTACCTTGTCAGCCAAGCTGGATGGACTATATGACCTGCTGCCACACGCTGACGTCAGCAAGGTTAAGCCTGCCCTGCCCTGCCCTGCCCTGCCAAGTTGCTCAAGCGTAGCATGCTGTTTGCGCCGTGTGCAAACAACTGGATGATATGCTAAGTGCATATGCTGTACGCTGATGGTGCTCAACTCTAAGCTTATGTCTCACTTCTGCCAATTTGCATGGAGTTGATGGGCCATTGGCATTGCTTGGTCAGCAATGCTGATGTCATTGCAGATGGTGACAAGGTCTCCCTTCTTGCTTGGCCTCAGCTCACAGACCCTGGCAACACGATTTCAGGCTTTACAAATAGCGTTCCCAGATGCTAATGTGCAGCGTATGGTTGAGTATTATCCCAGTCTGTTAGAGGTGAATGCTGCATCCCACACCACCACTACTGCTGCCCTGCGGCACCAGACGTCGTGTTGATGCTTTGTCATATGAATAGTCAGCATGCTGTCAGACTGGTGTATGGATGCTAATCTGAGCAGCAACAAAAGCACGTTGCTCTGAGTTTAGTCCTGGACAGCCGTGTCTCAGTCATGTATGATTGTTGATCATGCATGGTGATGCACCATAGTACTGTGCTAACTATACCCTTGCATTCCAGTAGCAAGGTTTTGCAGCTGGAAAAGACACTCTGGTTCTGTTGTGCAGTGCAAAATAGGCAAAGTCATAGGAAACCTAAAGGCTCTACAGCAGCTGTTTCCTGAAACAGTGAATACTGTTGCTGTGGTTGAGTACATGCCGACGCTGCTACTCAGCAATATGCAAAAGGTAGCTCTCCTCGAAGACAACTTGTTTTGCCAGCTGTAAGCCATACAGTCGTGCAGGTCCTTTGCTGAACATGTGTCGGTCACACTGTGTCTTTGATCACTGTTGTCTTTTCAGGACATTGCTTTTGCAGGGTTCAACATCCAGCATGTGTCTCGGCAGCATCATGGCTCCTTGTTTGTCTGCATGCAGGTTGAAGAGAAATATACTCGCCTGCAGATTTTGTGCATGCACAAACCCCGGTGGCGTAAAGATCTGGTTGCAAGTCAACAGAAATCTGCAACCTTTGCGCGATTGCTTGGTGTTTCTCACAGGTGAGATCATTGTACAGTGACAGTGCCTGCTGCTAAGATGCACCTGAGCATATACCAGCACTTGTTCTGCAACTGTATGATGTGAGGAATCTGAATAACTCTTTCCATACATGGTCAAATGATTAGTCATAACATTGATGCAGGGTTATAGATCGCCTATCCTTTCTGCTGGAACACCAGGACCTTGCAGATTTAGCAGCCTCTACAACAATGCTCATGAGCCGGAGTAAATTCGCCACCAGGTTTGAGCAGTTCGAAGCATGGCAACAGCAGAGGCATGCAGCACAACATATCAATATCTGGCAGTCTGACAATGCCTTGTCACTGCTAGACAGCCTGGATCAGCCATTGCGACTGTCTTCAGGCAGCGAGACGCACAATAGAAAGAAAGAGATCGCCTTTTAAGCATGTCAGCTAGGTAACTATTTCGAAGGACGTTTGATCGAGCGTTAAGGTTCTATCTCGGACCGAGCGTTACGTTTAGTACTTAAAGCAGTACTTCAGTGTCGTTCAGTGCAAACTGCCTAGACATGACACAACTCTTGACATGAACGCGATTGTGCAGATCGTGACATAGCACACCGCAAGTGGAACCGCTGCTTATGTTGGTATTACTACTTCTGATAGTCCATGGCGTCGCTTGTTCCCGTGCCTGCCTCGCGCCAGATTGCAGACAACGAAGCTGAACCCAGTTGCTGGGTGTGTCTAGGGCCGGGCGATCAAGCTCAACCTCTCGTACAGCCATGCCGCTGTCCAAGGCCTGTTCACCAGGCGTGTCTTGCTCGCTGGCAACTTCAGTCGGTAGGCCGAAGGTATGTACGACACATGATCACTATAGATCCCAACCGTGTTTTGACAAAGTTTGCTAAGGCTGCCGACACCGATGCAAGCTCCGAGGACGTTGTCAATCACTGTTCGACCGCGCTTAAAGAATAGCATGACACACCTGACTGTCCGGTGTCCTGCAGTGAAGAGACTGCCTGTCGCTTCTGCTATGGGGAGCTGCCGGACTGGAGGACAGCATGCAATTTGCCAACTGCGACTCCTGTTATGACCGTGTCACACAATAGCGTGCAGCATCTGTTGGAAGTCAAGCCAGGAGAGGCAGGCAAAGTTGAATTTCAGCAGAACATCAGAAGAATTTTTGGGCTGAGTGCAGAAGATGTCATCGAGCTCACTTTTGGCTGCAAAGCACCAGGGACAGGTAAGCTGGAGTGCTTCAGTTGTCAGGTTACCTCTCCCTGCTGTCTTCACGGCTTACTTACACTAGCCATGTTGTCTTGATGACCAACATGGTAGCTGCCCCCTGCAGATCAAGATGTTGCCCTCAAGGGCTGGCAATCCTATGATGCAGCAGTACACTGTGCAGCTGTTTCAGCTGGAGCCAGACAAGCAAATAAGCCTTCATTGCAGACACCACAAATGCAGCCAATGCAAGGTCAAGGCCAAGCATCAAGGCATCAGTGTTCAGAGAACAACAGCTTGTCATCATCATCTACAGCGTGGTCTGCATCGTCACCTGTGCAGCGGACACACTCCACAGCATCCACAAGCTCCTCTATGCAGCATGCTGCCGTTTCGCGGGACACACTAACAGTGCAGCAAACATGCAGAGGTGGAACAGCAGCAAAGCCTTCACTGCTGCCTGCTTTACTGCGCAGCCTGCATGCTGGTCGCAAGAGGACTAGGCAGCAATGAGTGCAAGCAGCATTTATCATGCTACCTCATGAGCACATCACATCACAGCGTCAGTATCAGCATGACTGTGGGCCCCCATGCTGACAAAGTTTGCAATAGTGTTGCCTTCTAAACTTCTGCAATGTTTTGTTGTGCCAACTGGCCTGCCACCCCTTTGACTCTGGAGCTGCAATGGGTCTTGCAGCTCATTTTGTCTACCAGACCATGATGCACAGAGATGCAGGGGCGTCCACAAACCAAACGTCTTCTTTTACCAGAATCAACATTGTATTGTCATGTAAATTGAACTGCAAATGTATTGTTTGTGTAAAATTTTCAAAGTGATATGCAGCTGTCTATACTGCAACAGTCACATCTGAGTCGATGCATCATACGCATGTTGCAAGATCTGTTTCTTGCCAAGGCGATACTGCACCACCAGGCGCATGTTGTCATCGAGCTCGCTACTGCGCAGCTGTTGTACGTCCTCCTGTATGCTTGTCACAAACTGACTGAGCATCTGGTTGCATCGAAACGAAAGCAAGGCACCTGCAGGTCATTGTACCAGACTGTGACACATGTAAAGTGTGGGCCCCACGTCCATCAGCTGCCTAATGCTGTGGACAGCTGAAGCTTCCTCACAAGTGATCCTGACCCTGACCTGATCTAAGAACTGACATGCTTAGCTTGCTAACATCCACATATACCAACTCCTACCAGGTCTTATCTGCAAAGCTGAGTTTTTCATACGGATGGGCCTGAAACTGACACAGCAACTTAGACACTTGGCTTGGTCACACCCACACATACCAACTCCTACCAGGTCTTACCTGTGTAGCAGGGTACAGAGCCAGCAGGCACATAACGAACAGAGTGAGTTTTTGCCTACAACAATCTATACACTGTGCAGAACCTACACAGTGCAGTGTCGCATCTGTGCCTTAGACAGCCCTGTCTAGTGAGACCAGCCTTTGGGTTCCAACAGGATAGGCAAAGTATCAGTATCAAGTTCAAGGTTGACACGCTGAGTGCTCTGACTTCTTGGCCCTGAGGGCTGGGCATCAATGTACAGTTGAATGTTGGGCAAGTGAGTGACTTGCATGTGCGGATGCAGTGTGCCAAAAAGGCATGGGAATCTGGTGCAAGGCAGTGCATCAGGGGGCTGCATGGATTTAGACTGACAAGGATTCAAACTGATACAGTTGGCTTGCACGTGCAAGTGCAATCTGTCAAAAAGGCATAGGAATCTGGTGCAAGGCACCAGGGGCTGCATGGATTCAGACTGCTACAGTGATCTTACCAAGACTTGGCACCTGGGACGGCAGCTGCTCATCATCAATGTAGCTTTCATGCAGATGTACAAGCGCTTGAGCAGCATGTATGAGGCGGCCGTCAAAGCCTGCTGCCGTCACAACCAGCCTGCACACCAGGTGCTGATCAGTTGCTTAACATAATTCATCTTTGATGAGCCAAAGGCACAGTTCAGAGAAACAAGAAAGCAGGCAAAAATGGTGCTGCTGTAAAAGCTGACTGTGCCGTGCTCATCAATGCAGGTTCAGGCACAAGACAGCTGCAGCTCTTACAAAAGGGGTAGCTTGTGGCAACACGCAGAGTCCTCCATTGACTCTGCTCAGGCACAATGGTGCCTAAAATAAGCATCTTCTTGTGCGCAACACATAAAGGCAAACATGCTCAAGTCTGACCTGGCAATGTGACTTGTCAATGTGAAACGCTGAAGACAGGGCTGTGATGTTGTCTGCCCGGCTACATCGACGCTGTGGTGCCTGCTTAGTCATGGTCTTACCTTGACCAATCTCCAGGGTCTAATCTGGCTTGTAGATGTGCCAGCTGGCGCTCTGTCTGATCAGTGCTCAAGTCTGAGCTTTGAGACTCAGGCATGCTGTTTGCATGAGCTTCAGAGCCAGCTTTCTGTTGAGAGGCAGCTTCATCACGCACTGCATCGCTTTCTGCTGGTGGATGATCTGAACCAGGCTCTGTGTTGGTATGACTAGCTCCTGAATCTGAATCTTCAAGCTGACAGCCTCTTGACAGCCCTAGGTCAGTGCTGCCATGAGGGCTGCTTGCATGTGCTTGGGGCTGAACCTGGGGATGCCCTGCTGCCTGCTGATGTGCATCTGATGTCGAGGCCTGAGGCTCAGGATCTTGAGCCTCTCTGGGATGTCTACCATGCTGATGCTGCAAGTGCTGATTCTGTATGTGTTCCTGTCTTGTTCTTTGCTGTGCTCCTTGCAGCTGTTGCTGCTGCTGCTGCTGCGCTCGTTGGCCCTGCTGCTGCACAAGCAAGTCATAGCAGTGTGCCAGGTCTTGCAGAGTGTCAAACAGCACGACTGAATCATGCTGGTTCCCTTCTGGCAGGAAGCCGAAGAAGAGCAGGAAGACATCGTCGGGCCAATCACCATAGCTGATGGTCACCTCCTCTCCATTCCTGCATGGTTAACCCCCCTCATGATGTACACATGAGTGCATGTTTGGAAAGCACCACAACTTTGTCTGCCCTGCTGCACACCAGCGCTGGAATGTAGCCCATCAGAAGACAGCGCAGCGCAGACTCAAGCAACAAAAGCAAGTTTCGCAATCTGGTGTGCAAACTTGCACTTGTAGTTTGAGTCTGCACTGCGCTGTCTTCTGATGGGCTACATTCCAACGCACAAGCCACTAAGCAAAGCGGCACTGTGCGACTCCCATACTATGCGGCTCATACATGCCTTGTGATATACTGTTTGCTGTACAGGAGCAGCAGCTTGCCTGACGCCATCAGGTCCTGACAGCAGCTGAAACATGGCAGGCTGTGCTGGAGGGGGGTCACACACATCCTCTTCTGCTTCCCGCCCTTGACTGGCCTCAGGGCTGTACACACACCTGTCACAGTAGCACCAAAGGTCACTAGGCCATCACACAGGGCAGGGCAGGGCAGGGCAGGGCAGGGCAGGGCAGGGCAGGGCAGGGCAGGGCAGACATGTGAAGGGCAGGGCAGAGCAGGCAAACAGCACATGAATGGCAGGGCAAGGGCAGGGTAGGGCAGTGAAAGGGCACAGCATGGCAAAGGGCAGGGCTGCCACGCACCCCAGCAGCACAGCCAGTAACATGGAATATATGCTGTTGCATTTGATTACTTTGCTTGATTGAGCAACAGCCAGACAGGCAGAGTCTGCACCTGACAGTAGCATTTGGTGAGAATGAATGGTTGGCCATGTCCACGCCAGGCACTGTCATGTGGATGCTTTGAGGTCCGTGGATGAAGCAGCGGCTGTGCAGCACTGAAACTGCCCAGTCGAAGTCCTGCCTGTTGCATCCCACCACCTCCAGATCCTCCTCCAGCTCCTGCACATGATAATAATGATAATATTAATGATAATAATGATTATAACAACTATAATAATCATTATAAGAAAAGGAAAAAAACAGTAATAATGATAACAATAATAAACACAGTTTCCAGCTTATGGTGAGCTAGGTACGTGCAGGACAAGTCTTGTCTCTCCAAAGCAGCCTGTTCTGTGCATTCCTGTAAGGTCTCATCCCTTACATACCTACTACACATGTGTGACAGCTGTCTGATGTGTGATCTCAGTCAGACACACGCATACATGCAAGCTTGTCTTTGCTAGCATGTGAGGAGCTTCGCCACTGTGTATGAAGCTGTGACAACACTGGCAAAAGAGGTACTACCGTTCTGCGTACAGTGATGACAACACAGCTGCCATGATGCACTGAGATCAGCACAGCGCTTAAGACAGGATCAATGGTCTGTATGGCAGCGTACATTACGCAAGCTGAGCATGCCATCTGCCCAGCTAGCAGTGGCAAACAGCAAGACTTTGATGCTGGGCATATCAGGTGGTTTCAGTACAGTGTGCTGTGGGAGAGTTCACTGAATGGCTGCAGAAGAATACATACCTGGAAGCAAGCTTCATGTGAGAGCCTCATGGCTTGCACCTCTTGCACAGTTTCAGGATCTTGAAGAGCCACTATTTCAGCATCTGAAAAGTGGATGTGAGGAAGGATCACCTGAGAAAGGATGCAGCACCCTGAGCCTCAAAGACTTTACACTGATGATTGCAAGGTATTGAAGACATCACCTTGATGATTGCAAAGTGTTGAACGACTCCCATCATGCGGCCCACAAAGCATGCATGCACACACGCGCAACATGCAGCATTAATTTTGGGGACATGCATTTCAAGGCTAAACAGCTGTGTGCATCAACCTCAGGCATGTGCTACATGCTGACGTCAGAATACCATACGGTAACACAGATTGCCCATGGAGTACCTGCCTGGGCAATGCAGCTATCCAAGGACACATAAGAGCATCATTAGGGTTTGCTTTGAGGCACAGAGACTTGTGCTGCAGCAAGCGAAGTGCCATTCGAGCGCTCCAAGGTATGTATGTGCCTGCATCAGTCTGCAGCTAAACTGTGTCAACAGCACTGCATGTGCCTACTCAGCAAATGCTGCGACTTGTCAACCTGCACAAGTTGTCTGCCCAGAGCTGAGCAATTTGCCCCAATTTCAAGGCTCTGTTCAGCTGACAGGATACCTCAATGTCGACGAAAACGCTTGCGAGTGGCACGGACATCAGCACTTCATCAGCTGCGAAATTGCGGTTGGCTAGCAAGCGTCGGCCGGCGGTTGATGGGCTTTCGTCGACCTCAACGGCTGTCCGTACGGCTCCGCGCCGGTCAGCAAGCCAGTTCAGCAAGTCTTTAGCAGCCTCTGAGCTTAAGAATTGCTGTTGAGTGACTTTGTTGACCTCACTGCATCGCGCAGACCAGCTGGTCGCACGTGCGAGTGATGCAACGCCTGAAGTACACGGGCGTTTGAGTGATCTAGATGTGAATATTTTGCTGCGGTCTGTGATCACGACCCGGCCTACGTAGTGTCCTATAACATCCAACGCCATTTTGGCCTGGCTATTCACTGAATCAGGCCGTCTTGAATTGCAGCTCATATCTTGGGCATATCTCATACAGGCAGTATGGAAGATGAACCGGTGAATGCAGTGCCTTGACAAAGCAAAGCGCTCTGCAATTCTTTGCCAGCGCGAGAAACTGTGCTCCCAAAGCAGCCTGTAAGTTTTCCAAATGAGCATCCTGATTTTGTAGCACAGAAAGTTTGCTAATCCAGCTCTTATTGTTGGCCGTTTGACCTGGCCTGCTGCCTGTTTGATCCCACTGATTATTGGTCTGGTGAAGGTGCCACGGTCGAATCAGGCTGTAGTGACAGCAGCGTAGCAGACAGTGTTCGCCGAATGGGTCTAGACGGTGGCACATACATCACTAGATCAGACGTCCTACGAGGCCAGTCTTGGGAGCTTGCTACTGCTGACAACAGTCGCAGCACTAGAGGTGGAAATGCTAGCACTTCAGCGGCCAAGGACCGAAACGCGGTGGATCCACGCACCGTCAAGTACGCTGCCCAGTTGATGTGAAAGCTCACCAAGAGAGAGTCAGCAGTTAAACAGTGTTAGCGCAGGCTGATCTGTGGTGATTGTTGACAGGAGCACCAAATGGTCGACTTGCTCACTGTCCAATCAGCCATTGCAAGTTCCTATTGTAGCAGATTATCTTGGCAGTCTATACAACAGGCAAGCATGACGAACTTTGAAGCTGTTGTCGAGCCTGCTAAGGTAGCATATTTGCGTGAACCCAGTTTGCACCTGTTCATGCCAGCTTGCTCTATGGCACTGTGTATGGATTGACCCTTGCAAAGAGCATACACACTGCATGATGACAAGCTACACAAATGGCAATGTAGGGAAGCTGTGCTAGAGTTCCTCCTATCAAGAGGAGGAGCCTTTGTTGACGATCTTGCTCAGGTCAGAATACACTTCTTGTTGCAAGCAGCTTGACAGTGCAATGTCTTTGTTTCATATGGCAGATCATCAACATTTTGCACTGCACCTGCAGCATCGCTACCTCAATCAACAGCGTGCCTCCAAGTTTGGCTATGAGCATCTGAAGTCCACCAGGTACGCCATCTTTACAAGCTGTGCAAATCTTCAATGGCTATGTCAAGCAGTTTCAACGTTTACAATTTTGCCAGCCTCGAGACAGAATGTCACTCTAGAGGATACTGATGTTTCTGTGCATGGTTGATTGCGGATTGCTTTGAGCTGTTGGCTGGCATTATGCAGGGACATTTTCACTGTGCATCTCACAGACTTACAAGACACACAGACAGCTGGCCTGCCCACAGCTACAGATGCTGAGGCACCTGAGCGGTTTGTCTGCCCTGTCACGCATCTCCACAGCACTCGCTACCCATTCGTGGCTATCAGTGGGTGTGGGCATGTGTTCAGTGACCGAGCCATCAAGCAGGTAGCAGCAAGCTTCTGTACTCTAAAGAGCATGTGGTTGCAGACAAAGTGGTCACACATGTCTATGGTCGTGTGGTGTCACACGACCATAGACATGGAGCAACTGTGAATAGTTTGCTGAATGTTGATTTGAGTGATTGTCCATGCGCTGTGTGAAAGAGCCTGATGCAGTAGTCCTTTCAGCAAACTCTCAGCAGTGCCACATATGCATTGCAACACAGACAATCTTTTGCTGATGCAACACTTTGCTGACATGAGTCTCATCTGGATGTGCAGATGACTGATCTATCATGTGCCACTTGTGGAGTGAGCTTCACAGAGGCCAATCTGATACCAATCAATGGCACAGCTGAGCAGATTGAGAACTTGAAGGCAGCTTTACCTTCAAGGAAGCACAAAAGCAAAAGCAAAGGAGGGAGCAAAAGGAAACGCAACAGTCCAAATGCAGACCCTCCCTGATGCAGTCATGACTTTTGCAAGTCTGCTAAACTCCAAGGTGGCTGTTTGTGTTTTACGCAGTCTGCTCTGCGTGCAATGCGGCCAATGAACACGATGGTTTTGCTGCAGTATTTGAACACGTCAATTTTAGCTTCAATCACTGCCTGTGTCCTCATGGTATTCAGTCAATGCCACAACAGCCAAGCCATCAGCCAGATCGAAGTACTTTCGTGTCAGATACCCTCAAGGGGCCTGCATGTACAGATCTATATTGTTTCATGCATGGCTTCGCATCAGCTTGACCAAGAAATACAAATACCCGCTATCAATAGTGCACACTACAACCATAAGTACTACAATAGAAATCAGAACAGCAAATGACTTCCAGACAAGGTCAGACCAGCTTGGATAGTTCATTTCAGGCTGAAATGGCATTCGCATCGCATCTGAAACAAGGTCCTTCAGACTGGGACCATTTTTGGGAGTCCAGGTTTGTGCAATTTTGATGCAGTTCCTAAGCAAGCTGGGCGTCCGTGGATGGGCATGCACCCTGCTCCAAAACCCCATGCTGCACACATCAACAAATCGGTTTCAGCGGACATGCATGACTAGAGACGAGATAAACAACAGTGCCTTGCAAGCCAATCTGTGCTGTGCAATCAGCTGCATCATACCAAGCTTTGCTGAAGAGCGCAGTTTAGGGAATTGGTCATCAAATTCATACCACTAAGAAAATCAGCTGCATCAGAAAGCATTTACCGGTTAGGACTCTCAGGCTGTGACGCCATACTGCCTTGTCCCACAGCAGATGCTTGGCAGCTCAAGAGGTGCTGACACCGTAAATGCTTGTTGCAGTGATGGCTTGTGAAAATGCAAGGCTTTGCCTGCCTTCTTGTCTGGAGGCTGGGCAGCAGCATAGCAAATTGGCAGTTGCTGACACATTGGCTAGGCATTTGGCAAGACCTGGATAAAGGGGGTATTGCTGTACTGGCCAGACAATTTCCGAGTCCTGCGTTTGTCGGCCGCACGCTGGCCTGAAAATGCAGCGACATAGCCACTGGTGGCAAGCAGATCCTGGCGCAGAGCAGTTGGTGTGGCAAGAGGCTAGCGCTGAAGGTGAGTGCTGACAGAGGCACAGCTGCGTATTGATCGCCACAGATGAGTGATGTCACAACAAGTGCTGCCACTCTTTTCTATTTGGTCAGCGGAGCAGACCGAGCTGTTCAGTGCCGGTACCGACAGGAAGCAAGAACAGCTTGAGATCAACGGCAAGTCCCGAGTTGAGCTATGTCCGCAGGCTGTATTGAGAACTTGAGGCTACTTGCGGCACGCCTTACACAAGCGGATGTTCTCTGCACCCAAGTGTGAGCAGTGCCGTGTATGAGCATCAGGAAAGCTCTGCCGAAACTTTTCTACGGGGCTCCGAAACCATGTGAATGCTTCGGCATCAACTGCACACACGTATGACTGTCTGCAGACTGCGTTTGGGTGTTCCTTCCTTGTCATCTTGCAGATGACTTGGAGCTGACCATGCCCGATGGATACTGTACAACCTAAATAGACTACATGTTGATAAAATGTGATATGCATGTTTAAAATAAACTCTGAAGCGGGACGTGATATGCATGCATACGTTGGTACCAGTATAAGATCAACATTGGAACGTTGAAGTCACTGGTTATACAAGAAGGCAGGGTTGCAAGGCAGTTCAAGCAGGCAACCCACTGCACATCATGATCTCAGAAGCCTCCCACTTGCAAGACCTTGGTTTCCAGATGCAACGATGTGACGACCCAAATTTTTGCAATTGACCACTGGCAATTCCGAAGTTCATGGAATCTGTTTGATGCTCACGATCGTGGCCGGCAGCAGCCAGCTTTTTGCAACAAATTTGTTGCAACCATGTACCGTACTGCACTGCACGATCTTCGAGCTCCTGCTCACACACGATTTTTCGCAATATTGATTAATCCGCGCTTCAAATCTGAGTTTGTTAGGAACTTTGCTCTCAACCACCAGGAGAGATGCTGCTAATCGGATCATTGTAGGCTTCAATTGAGTTTGGTTGCTCGAAAGAGCTAGACAGGAGCTTTAGTCATATCATGCCTCGAATATTCTCTGCAAGCTTCACCTACGACTTCACACTCGGTCACGGTGATGAATCCATCAGTCTGAAACAGCAGCCGTCATAGTACAGGCAAACACGAGCCCCTGATAAACCAGGAATGGTGTCGCCGGTGTTCTCGGCATTGCTGGTGTCCGTTGTCATCTTGGGCTGCGCCTGTCCAGGTGCGCTTGACACTGATCAGTGCTGCACAAGTGTTTACTGATTGCAGACTCAAGGAACTGTCTGCATCGTCACATATGTGTATTTTTTCTCTTTGCATGCAGTTCGTTGTCTTGCCTACACACTCAAATCGCATGCAGAGAAACAAAACCGTATCAGCTAGCGCTATAGCTAGTGCAATACTAACAGACATGCTTCAATTTTGGAGCTGCTCCTCTGCTTTTCTGCTTGCTCAGAATGCGGATTGGCCAGCATTGTGTTCAGCAATTTCGACATCTCTTTTCGTGACCGTGCGGTGCATATCAACATCCTTCAATCCGCTTCTGATCTCCGCCTCTCGCGAGATGGACTTCGAAGCTTGGCAACTTGCAGAGGTCATCGGCGCCTGTGTTGAACTTTACTCTTCGGCATCACAAGATAGATTCGCAAAAGTGCTTCATCTTGTTGTGCTGTGTGCTTTGGCTGCTGACGTCGCAGGCACCGACACCAACAGGCTGATCATGATCTGCACGCAGGTGTTGGCCGCCAATTACTTAACGCCCGCCTTGGCACGCAATTTGACCTCAAAACAAATGCAATTGTCTCACTGCGCCTGTTTCCGTTCATATGCGCACAGGCTACCGCAATATCTTAGCCAAACATATTGAGCCTGCGTCTCAAACCACACCACACTGGGTCACGTGCACTGACAGCAGCTTTCCTGACATTCCGCAGGCGCTGTCGCGAGACCCTCTGAAGACTTCGCTGCTGGTCGCCACCTGACGCAGGCTTCGGGGAATCAAGGCACAATTTCAGAAAACCCCGTTGGTCCTTCTAAAACCGCCTGTACCACTCAAGGACTGGCATGCTGCTATAGTCCGACCTGGTAATCAGCTTCTCTGGCATCAAACATGCAGTACCTCTGCTTGGTGTTAGTTGGCAAGAAATTCGATTATGTCTGTACTGTTCATCCAGATAGTCCTGTTGAGCTGTTTGCAAATTGGTGCCTGACTGTGGCACAAGGTTTTCTTGCGCACAATACTTTGTACAGACCTGCCAGGACCCCCACAGGACCACCTAGCCTGTGGTTTAAGCGTCTGCCTTCAAAAAGCAGGCGGTCGGCGGCTCAAATCCTGGTTTTTCGGAACTTGGTTTATGAGCTGACGGCGGGTCAAGTAGGTACAGGCTCTGCCTGGAAACTATATACATGTTGTGCAGCGGCCACCCTGGTCTCCGGTACCAGGGTTGCTCCGGGCTTGCACCCGGGAACGCCGACAGGCGTAAAAGTTTTGAGTTTTGTTTTACAGACCTGCCAGGGCTAACTTACAAGATCTGTACACCCATGCCTAGAACTATGCACACACACACCACGTATTAAAGGTGCATGGTTTGGTTTCACGTCTGCTTCTGCCCTGTTCTGATTATCAGCTGTGGGTATCACCACTTTGGACTGTATGCCGAAGCTGCAAAAATGCCTTGTACTTGCCCTGCAGGTGGTTGGACCAACAGCTGGCTCCAAGTGCATCCTGCACTGACGGCACGCTGACCAGTGACAACACTGTTGATGTTCTGCTGCAAGCCTGTGAAGACGGCTACATTGGAATTCCGTGCTACTCAGACCTCTGCCCTGCTGATGACGTAAGCTCCTGCAACTTCATGCAAAGCTTTTTGTGTTTTGATGATGTTCATTCAAGCTATTTAGCATTATGCATGTTTGTTGTACATTTACTGTCCCTGTTGCAAGGTCAAGACACAACACACCCAATGATGCCTTCATATTCATTGAGTCCACCTGCACAGTTCAGAGGCGTCAAAGCACATTGTGTCTGTGTGTGCCGTATCATATGTGTAAAGCAACTCGATTTCATTCTGTCTCTAGCCCAATGCCTCTAAGCTCAGCAACTGTCCATGATGCTGTCACACTGCACATCGTATGCTGAAATATATAGCAGCACTGCATAGCAAACTCACATAGATAGGCACTCACATCTTGACACCAGCACAGCACAATGAGAAAGACCTATTATCTTGTGGACACAGCATGCTGTGTGTAAGCATATGGCTTGACCTGTGTGCCTTGTGACCTGCAGTCATACGAGGTGACTTGTGAGTACTACGAGAGCATAGGTACATGTGCATTGAACCTCCTGAGCACACATCTTCTTCTGCCAGAGTGCTTCCATGGCTATCTGTGCATGTGTATTGCTTAGTGTTAGTAACAGTCTGCTGAGTGTCAGTAACAGTCTGCTGAGTGTCAGTAACAGTGTGCTTAGTTTCAGTAAGAGTCTGCTTACTTTCCATGAAGTGTCAACAAATGCGATTGCTTGTCAGCTTGTGCATAACTTGTTGCTTGCTGATGTTCTATATGGACTTTGACGTGTACTCACCGTACCTTGCTTACCCCTTTGCTGATCAGTCATTCTTGCCTGCATTCAGGAGACTACACCGGACAGCCACCCTGCACCACTCAAGAATACGAGGGTAGCAGCATCACAGTATATGACCCAGCACAGTGGCTATTTGCTGGCAATGATGAGGTTGTCTGGTAAGGCTCTGTCCGTCCTCAGCAGCCTCTTCAATGGTTGCTCTGCGTGCTGTCTTCTCATGATTTCTTCTGGTATGCTGGCCTGCATTGCACGTAGCGCAAGTCGGCTTGCTCTATCTCATGAGCAATCATGGGTCTGACCATCAGCACTGCTGCTTTCATTGCTGGAGATGTGTGTGAAAAGCAGACAAAAAGAAAATGCATTTGGCCACTAAATAGCATGCTCCAAAATCAGAACTGCTTGCCACCGTGCTTACCAGCAATTCTACATCACAAAACAGCCAGCTATACCAGTGCGTGATCATCACGCCACTTGTGCTTAGAGACACATAGAATGCCTCTGGTCAGATTGCTACACTATCATGCCAGGACATGCATATGTACATGTGTGCATCTGCACATCCACTTCTCTGCAATATATGCACTCCTGCCTTGTCTTCTCATGCAAGGCGCGATTGACTGATGCTCTGTTCTGTCCCAAGGAATGCAGCATTTCTCAAGTACGAACCTGATCCACATGTACATGACCAGCTGTGTGTCTCTGCATGGCACCTTTGAAGCTGAGTTTGACTTGCAGGGGAGATGTTTCTCCACCAACTGGCACTGGAATAGGAGAGAAGACTTGCTATGGGCCTGGTGGTACTATCGGCGTGAGTTATTGCCACATTTACCGCCAGTCTTAATGTACTGTCATGCAGACAGTCTATGTGTCTACTCTGGTTCGATCTGGCACTCTTCTTTGGCTTGAGTTTCAGCTAACTTCAGCACCAGAATTTGTCTGTGCAGATCGAGGAGATCCTGCTTAATGTGCCCAATGTGCTGTGTACTAAACTTGCAAGTGATGCGCTATGCAGATGACAGGCAGCTATTCCAAAACATCATCTTGGAATGTTGGAATCCAGCTGGGAACAAGTGAGTGCTGGATCATCTCCAACCATCACCCTTTGTGCCATTTGCCTTAACTGCTGCATTATCCTGAATTTGCAGCAACAGGGTTGCACGCAAGACCTTTGGTCAGTCGGTGTTAAGACTGCAGTACTAAGACTGTTTCAGCGTGTGCATTTTACGACCAATTTGCCTTGTGTGTCACAGAATGCTCTGTCTGTTGCATGTGTTGATGTGACTGCCCTGGATTGCGTTGTACCATCTCTGCGTTCTTGTCATCTGAGCTTGCTTATGCAATGCTGCTTATGATGACACTCAACACCCTTCAAATAACCATTGGAGCTTAGGACATCTTATTATGCTGGAGGCCTTTGCTAACACCGAAAGACTGCAGAATCCCAAAGCTGTTAACTCGTAGACTCTTCGTTGAAGACAATGCATCTGATTGCATAGAATCTTTGCAGAGCTGTTCCAGAACATCGAGGCCAAGCTGACGGCCGGTTTTTCACAAAGCTACACTGAAGGCACCAGTGCAACTGTTTCTGTTGATGTTCCCACCAACTTTCATGGCACTCTCACCAAAGGTACAGCTCACCGCCCTCTCTGGGCTCATCCCTTGACCCTCATCAAACCACATCGCCATCCTCAGGGGGGGTGAGGGGTCAGGGGCCCTGTCTTCCTTTTTCAGCCCACCTGCACTTGAGCGCATGTCTGTTGGCATTACTGATTCACTCTCACTTCTCAGCTGACCCTGAAAGTGACATGTACTAGTAGGACTCCTTTCTGGTCCAACACATCTGTACATGCTTGAGCCCATGGGTGGATGTCAGGTCACTCTTGCATGCATTCCATTGGAATTCAGCTGTTGAGGTCAGGCATGTATTGATTGCATCACATGTCTCACAGCTGGGTCAGGTTCCTTCTTGGTCATCCTTGTGCTGCATAGACACACTTCATCATCATCATTATCATCATCATCATGGACAGCATGACAAATCAGGCAGCGAGCCAGACTACCTTGGTGAAGTTTCTGACTTGTGCTGATATGCTCCAGGCACTCTGGTTCATCACTCCATTGGATGGTGGCAAGTGAGTGTCTATGACGGACCCTACGAAGGTTGCAACACCTTCCGCATTGGTAAGCACATGCAGATGCCTCTGCAAGCATTGTGAGCTGTATTTCCGAAAGCCATGCCATGCAGCTGCACAAATGCATGCACCAAAGACACATGCACAGCAGCACTGCTTCCCACTCATCTCCAGCACAGGCTTGACTTCACGGGCTAGGGGTGTGGGCGTTTAGCATCAATGTGCTGAGCGTGAGGCTTGCATCATATCGAACTTGTTGTTCTGCCTGCTGTTACGCTAACTGTGTCCACTGTTGCTGATGCATGGTGCATAAAATCCACATGGCTTAAGGCTAGGCATTCTGCCTCTTTAAATGCTGTAAAGCGCAGTACCCTTGATACGCAGTACCCTTGATAGGCTTTTCAAAGTTTGTGTTTGTGCAGATAATGTGGCTTCCGACCTGATTATGCCACAGAGCGATTACAGATTCCCAATTGGTTTTGGGACAGAGGTGCAGCCATGCGGATACCCGTTGTTGAACGGCCATATCAATTAGTCAATGCAATGCCTGGCTTGACTAACGAGGATGACTGCATTTGACAGAAGCGCTTTGATCCAGCCTCTGAAGGGAAGGAGTATGAGTGTGTGGTTTGTCAGATACATAATTGTGATATTGCAGATTGATCGTCTGAGTAAAGTCAAACTCCTGGTCAAGCGTCTAGTCTTGAGCAGATATGTCTTGACTTAACTGGCAGGTGCTATAGTACTGCAGAGATGCTTGCTGCCATGAGTGTAGCATGAATCACATTAGACTGTACTGGATACTGTAGTCTTTCAAGTGCACAAACTTTTAGATGTAGTGAGTAGAGTTGCAGCTTTTAGATTTCGAGGTCAAGGTTCGACAGTAGTGACGCACTGATCAGCAGTGCTGTTTACAATGTAATGACCGAAGTGTTGTTTGCGTTGAAACTCATTGTCATGTATGTCTGCACACTGCACGGTCCGGATCAGATCCTGCTCAGCATAGCAAAGTGGAAAGGTTGTATGCGCGCACCTGCATTAGACAAAACTAAGTTTGTCAGGATTTAGCCACGAACGAAAGCAGACTACAAGATTGCAGTCCAAAACATAGTGAAAATACCCTGTGACTAATGGTCAACAGGGTCCATGTATACTTACATACATGCATTCTAGCCTGAGCGTGCATAATGAGGGACAACCAAGATGTCTTTATGATCACACAAAAACTCCTATCAAGTAACACACATAATGTACATTGCAAGACAGGCAGAGGTACATGCAGCTTGCCAAACAAAGCAAAACTTGCCGCTTATAAAATAGCACCAAACAAGCTGACAGGATGCAGTACAGGTCTGCTGTATCACCCTGAGACACTGTAGCACTGCATTGCTGCACAGTCTGGATCCACGACAATGGTACCACAATGAGCCAGAGCCTGTACATAGACCAACAGCATAATTCCAACTCAGCTCATTGAGCTACCATCTGCATGATAGTAGGCTGATGATGGTGCTCCAGACCAGTCACAAAGGAATCACCAAGTCCTGTGCCTGCGCATCAAGCCACAGTTAGCCACAAATTGTGCTTGACATTGTGCAGACGCTCTATGACACTGGACTGTCAAGCCTTTTGCAGCTTATGCCTCCAGTCTTGCACGACTTAAACAAGAAGCAAACATGTTTTGAGGCTGCATGTTGCGCACGATGCAAGTCAGCACCGTCAGCGCTGGAAGCATAGTCTCGTTTGAATGCACATTGTGTCCCTGCGCAACTGCATGCACGGGGCCAACACAACCCATACCTGGAACTGGCTGACCCATCTGGTGTGGGTTATGGGGAATGCTGTGCATGTGGGCATGTGCACCATGGTATGGCATGCTCAGCTGATCATCATCTTTGATGTCGTCATCTCCCAAGTCATCATCTGGATCCATGCTGCCTTCCTCCTGCAGCCCTTGACCCTGCACAGGCATGCCTGCAAAGGTCATGACACTCAACTCTACTTTTCATGACTATAAACATAGCCTCCGACAGTTTTTGCTACACCTGCTCCACCAAACAAATCAGTTTTTCACCACGACGATAAGGAGCATGCCCACAAAGGTCATGACACTTGACTCTACTTTTCGTGACTGTAAACATAGCCTCCGAGATGCATTTCAGTGCATTGCGCAGCCTAGCACAACCTTGCTTGACTGCATACTGTATCTGATGCAACACTGATCCAGGCACTTTAACCAGCTCTGCTAATTAGTGTATCTATCAATGAAAGGTCATGGCACTATGTTTTGGGCTAAGCACAATGCATGCTGGGCACAGCTGCTGCACAAGCATGTGCACAACTTTATTGCGATTGCATTCGCATGCTGGGCCCAGCTCTCTGACATGGCATCTATGCTACATTGACAGGATGAGCACTGCTAATTCTGTGATTCAAAGTTTGCCCTGTGTTTTGCCTGGACCTCACTTATGCAGGGACAAGGCTGCTGTGAATAAGTACTCTAAGCACATGCAGTGCCGAGCAGGAACACAGCCTGCATTGAACACTAGGTGCTGCTGCATAGGCAGGTTGCATACAGTATGTGTGTTGCTAGCTGCTGATTTGCATGCCTTGTTACATGCATGCTCACATTCACACATACGCATGTACACACACACACACACACACACACACTGACCTGGAGCAGGCCGCCAGCCATCGTGTAGGAGGACTCATCACGCTTCCTCTTACGCCTCTCTTGGCGTTTCCAGATATCACATGCCTTGCACCAGTTGTACAGGCCGTCTCGACGCATGCGGTAGCGCGTGAAATCACTGGCAAGCTTCTCCTCACCACATGACTTGCACACCTGCACGTACAAACGCGTACATATAATTTGCACTTGAAATGGTGTCTGCAGCTGCAGGCACTGTTAAGATGTGCAATTCCTGCAACAATGATATCTGTGGTTATAGCAATGCTTTTGACTGGTACAGACAGCAGGCAGTACATGTTGCAAAATGCTTATGATAGGAACAGACATCAGGATGACACACTTTAGAGCCAAGCTGCCTGTCTATAAAGTGACACAGCCATAGCCACGTGCACCAGTTGAGCAGCTCCATGCTCATGCTTGCCATCATCATGCAAGGCTTTGGCTGCAGATTACGCACGTTGCTCTGCCGACAACCACCCCAAGAAGCTCCCATAACAATGGCCAAAAGGTACAGACTAGCATTCGCTTCTCTTTTGATCTACCACTCCCACTGCACATTGCTGAATGAAGCCATCTGGCACCAGCTGATTACCCTTCTGTCTAGGAAAAAAAGGGAGAAGACTGCGCCTTTTAACGTTAATTGTATGGGAAGCCATACCTTACTGTCTACAGTGACCTCAGTCAGAGCCCGCTCCTTCTTGGTCCCTTCACTGCACAGCTTGCACTTGCCAAACAGGCCATCCTTGTTGGTGCGGTTTTTGTAGAAGTGGGAGGCAGGCTTGTGTTCCCCACACTCGCTGCACTGCTTCTCCCCAACCGTAGGCTCTGTCACCTGCACAACCACAAGCACACCTCACCTCAAACAGCATTGTCATCATCAACACTGCACGCATTTCAGTTGAATGGCAGGGTCTGCCTAGGGATGTACAAACGAGGTTCACTGTATTCAGCTGAAACAAGCACCTGCGCCAGAAACATACAATACATGTCTCAACGCCTCAAATGTCTGATTGTATGACAGGAGTTGCTAATGACTGTGACAGCAGTAGTGCAGAAGCAGAGTTGCAATTGACATTATGCTTTCTGGCAGTGCATGGAGGAACCTCAGCACCCATGGTTATGCAGGTACATCCTGGCAGATGGGCTTGGGGATGTTCAGAAGCCCCTGCCTGGACGGCAGACACATGCCACGACAATCAACTGGTAAGGGCAGCTCACAAGAGCATGACATGCACACAGGAGGCTTGGGAAATCACCTTGCGCTGATTGCTCTGAGCCATGCATCTCTTGCACTTGCTGACCAGGCCATCCCTGTTGGTCACGCTGCGATAGTACTCAGCCAGTGGCTTCACCTCATGGCACGCCTTGCACTCCTGCAGAACATCAAAGGGGCATGTATGCACATGGGCCTGACATTCATTCATCCGTTCATTGACTCATACACTGAGCAACTAAATCTGTTTCTTGCTCAAGGGCCCGCTTTACATTGGCCAAAAGAGCTGAACAACAGACTTGTGTTCATGCTGCTGGTGTCTGCAAACTCATGCTGATGTTGCCCCAGATGTTACCATCACAAGCCTTGAAGCTTTAAGACTGAGGTATAAGCACTTCCTTTGCAACAGTTCAGGCAAAGCACAGCATGGCTGAGGACATTGACAGATACAAGGTGTACCTTGTGGGTGGTGAAGGCTTCCTCAGGCAGTGTGACATCAACAGGGGCGTCTGCAACAGGCCTGCCCTCCTGCTTGGCCGCCAGGCTGTTGCGCTGGTACTGCGCACACTTGGCGTTCTGGCAGGGCTTGCAATAGCTGTGCAGGCCATCCTTGTTCATCCTATTGCGAGGGAAGTCCTCAGATGGCTTGATTTGGCCACACGCCCGGCAGTGCTGCAGAACATGGAACAGCAATCAAGGCAGATGATGCTCTTTGGCAGGGGGCGTCCACTGCGATGTGTGTCCTCCCGACTCACAGGTTTGCAGTAGTGCTTGGTCGACAAGACCTTGGGCTATGCCCACGGCTGGACAAAAAAGCTGGACAAGGCATTGTCAGCAGTTGCAAGGCATAAGTACCACGCCAAGGAGCAATACAGAAAAGCAAAGCTCTCTGCTGTAAGGGTTGGCATTCTGCAGTGGACTTAGAGACTCACTGCAGGCAGTTACAAGGCAAACTGATGTACCTTGTCCACAACACTGACTTCATAGTTGCCAGACGCCCTGCTGCGGCACTTGTCACCATGACATGTCTTGCACAGGCTATGCAGCATGTCTGCAGCTGTCTTGTTGGTGTAGAACTCTGTTGACGGCTTGGTCAGCCGGCAGGAGCTGCACACCTGCAAAGACACAGCAGCATGGGGTTGAAGTACGCCCTGAAGAGTAAGCTGCCAATACACAATGACTGTATCTGTTGTACTTGACTTTGACTTAGCGTTGTAAATTTGGGACAAATGACATAGTAGCATGCAGACCGGTCACGTACACAGACTCAGCCACTGCAAGCAACTGACACAGCATGACTGTGAGTGTTTGAGGTTTACTTTCAAGTCAGATGGCTGTCTGTGTGAACAATGTCACACATAGCATGTGTGGTAGCATAGGCAATGCAGGCTGACCTTCTCAGGAGGAGGGCACATGCCAGCCTTGGCCTCCTGCCGGGCCTTGGCTTGATCAGCATGGCACAGTTTACATATGTTATACAAGCCGTCCTGACTCAAGCTGTAGCGGTAAAAGCCTTCTGCAGGCTTCACCTTTTTGCAGTGGGGGCACTCCTTCTCAGTCAGAGTTGGCTCATGCACTCGCTGCCGCCGTCGCCGCTTCTCCTTGTCGTACTCAGCAGCACATGTTTTGCACATGCTGTTGTGCCCATCTGCATTCACCTTGTTGCGGTGGTAGTCTGCTAGTGACTTGACCTCATGGCAGATGCGGCAGACTTTGCGTGCAACAAGCTCCTGAAGTGTGGCAGGCGTTTGGTCATGCCTAGAGTAGCCAGCAGGCGACTGAGTCTGCGAGTCTGCTGGCAGTGGCTGCTGTGCCATGCCTGGCTGTGGCATCTCAGAAGAGCCAGAGTTGAGTGGCGCCTGCTGGTGTTGCAACAACTGCACAGCAGCTGGAGGTGCAGGCATGGTACTGTCCATGCCTGATGATATCAGCGGCTGCTGGTGCAGTTGCTGGTGCAGCAGCAGTGTGTCCTCTGGATGCAGGAAGTGCTGCTGAGACAACAGTGACTGCTCTGGCTGCAGCTGGTGCTGCAGAGCTTGGGTGTCAGGGCCGCCAGTTCCTGGTCCCAAGCTGGGCATTGCATGGTGGACATTCAAGCTGGCTGGGGACAAAGGAATACCTGTGCATGAGTTCAATTGATAGTAAGTGGGATGCGAGGGGAAGAGTTACAAGAACACAAGTCAACTGTGGGCTAGGACTGGTGTGAATACCTTGCCCTCCCAGCAGGTTGAAACGCAATTCCCTTAGCCTTTCTCGCTCCAGATGCTTTTCCCAGGTCTGACCTAGACCTGCAGCTCCAACGTGCATGCTCAGATTCAAAGTTCATCGACAGTTGCATGAAAGTTTATGCTGACCACCGAACCGAAGCTTTTGTGTCTGGCACCTCTTAACAAGCGCTCGGATTCTATCTCCGGCTCCATCGCTGCATCAAGCTGCTCTTTTCTTGCCTGCCAAGCAGACCGTTCAACCATGTCGTCACCTGGGAATGGGCCAAGCTCGCCGTGCCTTCGCTGTCTGAGCTGGAGAATCCACACTCTGAACTCGTCTACAGCTGCTTGCTCTCCGGGCAACAACTCGCACTGCAGTAGCTGCTCGTCTAGGTGTTGCAGCTGGTCAGCCATCGACGACTGCATTGACTTGCGGTCTTTCTGACTCCTGCTGTTCTTGGCAAAAACAACACTCACTTCAAATATGTTGTTTCAGAGGGAGAAAAGCAAAACGTCACACAGCAATCGCTGCCCGGCTCGCAAGCATTGGCGTCGTCAATGCAACCTCACAAGCGAAATGCACTTGCGACTTTGCAAACTGTCCCACCTCGCGCAAAAAGGAGGTAAGTGCAGAGGCAAGAGGTGGCTTTCTGTGCTGCCTCGCTGAAGAAGATGAGAATGCCTGTAAAATGAAGCTCCGAAATAATTTTACCCAATCCCGATGGGATCGTAACATAGGGAAAGTCACAACAAGTTCACTGAAGTGTCGGTCAAAGTCAGCGGAGTACAGCAACCATGTCTTCGTTGTTGGGTCGACGGGACCCGATGCAGTTGCCTGCGCCTTCCATCAATACCATTGGACACCAGTAAGTTAGATAGGATGACAGTCAGGGTTTGGTCGTATTGTCCTCGAAGAAATACGTCAGCAACTCGTGTGCTTGCAGTGTTCCCTTCGGCCCCTTTGACGATCCATCCAAGCTGGGGAATTGCGAAATATCCAAGATGAAGCATGCTGTGAGTTTAGCTTATTGCTGTTGTGAAAACTACTGGCCTGCAAGCTTGCCAGTAACGCTCTACTGCTTATTTCCCACAGGTCAACGTGAAGCATAGCGCCCTGATGGAGGCCAAGCGGATCCTTGCAGCAAGTCAAGGAGATGTTGCTGCCCTGGAGGCTACTGCCAAGGTTGGTGCAAATCATAATATGCCAACTTTACTGTGGCAAAAGCACACAGAGAGTCTCGTTATCCTCACTACTCCAAGTCTGTATATTGTCAAGACTGCCTTTCACTCTTCTCATTTGCTGCAACTCATGTTTTCAATGCGATCTCTTCACATACCATCCGTGACTCAGACTTAGATACTCAAGGCTGCTATCGCATCCACCCAATCTGCAGCAAGGGAGTTGCCAACAGGATTATGCCCTTTGCACAGGCTAGATACAAAGACTGGTGCGAGTTACAGCAGAAGGTGATTCAGCTGCAGAAGGAGCATGAGGAGGAGGAAGAGCAGCTCCAACAGCAGCTTGATGAGTCTGCGAAGGAAAGGTCAGTGACATGAATGCCATGCACAAAATGGTACAGCTGCTTTGCATGAACATACTTCACACACACAAAAGCTTTCTTTGCTCACAATATATACCCTGCATGCCACGTCCTCTACAGATTTTGGCTCTGCCATTGAAATGCTTGTTGGTCTGTGCAGTTCCCAGAGGGGTCAAAGGATTACAAAATTGGAGGCAGAAGTGACACAGTTGAATACAGACTTGGCATTGAGCCAAAACCATGCACAAACTGCAGGTAAAACATGTTTTGTCTACACATCTGTTGCACATGCAAATGCTTCACCTTTGCAGACTGTCTACACATAAATTGCACATGCAAATGCTGCACCTCTGCTTCATAAGGCAGAGATTTTAGAGTTTGTACCCTTCAGTCTTGCTCGTGCCTTGCACTGACTGTACAAACTATATCACTGGAATGGTCAAGTTCATGATGCTTTTGATATGATGCAGACAACGGACGCAAGACTGCTGTTTCTGACCGTGACGCTGCCATCACATCACAGCAAGCAGCTCAGGCAGTTCAGCGGGCAGCTGAGACAGCTCAACAAGCTGCTGAGGCAGCTCGGCAAATAGCTGAGGCATCTGCAAGCTCTGCTCTTCAGAAATGCAAGACTGCCTTGCAGGAGCGTGATGATGCATTGGCAGCTCAGCAAACATCACAGGACAGCCAGGAGCGAGCAGAGGCAGCAGCAGCTGAGCAGCAGCAGTCTTTCCAGACTCTGACCACCGAACAGAGCCGCCTGACTGCAGAGCTCACCACGCTTAGGGAGGATCTGAGCACATCTCGCGCCCAAAACGATACGCTATCAGCTCAGGTGGAACAGGCTAATGCAGAGCAGCAGACACTGTCTGTCCAGCTGACCACGACTACAACCGACCTACATCAGCGAGAGGCTGATTGGAATGAGACCAAGGCCACGTTGGATGCTAAAGCTGTCAGGCTAAGCCAAGAGGTCACCAGACTTGAGCATGCCAGAGATGCGGCGACAGCCAGTGAGCAGCAGTTACAGGCTGAGCTGACCAACATCCGCTCAAGTGCGACTGACCAGCAGAGCAGTCTCCAGGACAAACTCAAGCCGCTCAAGGCTGCGCTGCAGCAAGCTGCCAATGCCAGCGCCACCAGGGCTGCTGAACAGGAGCAGTCAGACATAGCTCTGGCTGACGCCCGTGCTAGCCTCCAGCAGCAGAGTGTCTCACATACAGCTCTGGAGCAACAGCTGGAAGAGCTGCAGGCACAAGTGGAGAGCGCACAGCAGGTCAGCACACATGCTGCTGAGGACAACGAGCAACTGCAGACTCAGCTGACTGAGGCAGAGGAGAACCATGTCCTATTCAAAGGCTCTGCAGAGGAGATGATCAAGGACCTGACTGAGAAAGTCAAGCAAGCAATGGAGAGGTCTGATGCCTTGGCTGCTGAGAAGCAACAGTCGCAGCAGGATCTGGACAGTGCACAAAGCGCTGCAGCCTCACAGCAGCAAAAGCTGCAAGAAGAGCTACAGCAGGTACAAAGTGCTCTCAGCCAGCAGCAGCACGAGCACAGTCAGACTCAGGAGGAGCTCGAGGCACAGATCACACAGCTCAAGAACTCAGCACAACAGGCTAGTGAGGATGCATCTTCAGAGAAGTCCTCCCTCGTGGCTCAGCTCAGCGAGCTCCAGAAGCAGGCCGCTGAGCAGCTGCAGCAGCAGCACCGCCAGCAGCTTCAGCAGCAGCTGCAGACCCAGGCTGCTCAGCTTGGACAGCAGCGCGAGCAGGCCATGAAAAGTCTCGAGGCTGAACTGAGTGATCTCAAGGCTGAGACGAAGCAAGCTGTTGAGAAAGCCAAGGCTGAAGCTAGTCAGGCTCAGCAGCAGCTGGGAGAGCATGTGAGTCGGCAGGAGCATGAGGAGGCCCTGCAAGACTTGAAAGATAAGATGGAGCAAGCTGTGTCCGAGGCTCAGGCTGAAGGCCAGGCGGCTGTGCAAGCCAAGGCAGACATGGACCAATCTGGTTTCCACAGGTGGGCACCATTCTCCTGTGTATTTTGCCTTCATGCCTGTCACAGTGAATGGTGACTTTCTACATGCCTGATCATGTTGTGATCAAAGACCTAATGCGGTCACGCAAGGACCCATACTTCCGTGTGTGCCACACCATGTTGCTCCTGCACATCACCTGCGCATGCATGGAAGATGCCAATATTTGACAATGGTGTTTTGATATCAAACCACTCAGCTGATTCCAGCAATTGTCTGCAACGCTGGTGTCTTTCACAGTTAGTGACTCAAGCATCCGCGTTGTTGTCCATGCCAGCATCCATGTTGTTGTTCATGCAACAGGAATGATGAGGTCCGCCAACGGGAGCATGAGTCGCACAAGAAGGAGAAGCAGCTTCTCGGTAAGCCTCCCACAGCTCAGTCATCTGTCAAGTTGCAACAAACGTAATGGCCAAAATGCAGAGATGCTCTTGACTCGTTGCGCACGGCTGCTACACCAAGCAGTCCGCCTTTGTAGTTGCACAGCATGCTGCGTATGGCATTGGCATAATCCTTGATGGCTGCATTAGCACGCTGACCTAGAACAGCTTTGAAGTGTGATTAAATACATTTGAAAGCCAAGGGAGGTGGAGATGGATGATGGTGTACACTGGTGATGTGCTTCCTTGCATGGGCATACCTTCAGCTGTTCTGTGTATTTAGTGTGCGCTACCACCTGGTCCTCTCAAGGCAAGGTGTATGCTTTGTTGCAGTGTGACCAAAGCTAGATCGAATGCGTCACCTGCTCATGTCATGTTGACTGTGTACTACATCTACATACATGACATGTAAACATGTAAGGATTTGGTCGGGTACTGACAGTCCTACAAAGGCCAGCTTGAGAAGAGCAATGAGGGTGGCTGTGTGGACTTGATGCAGTGACCAAGCTGAAGAACAGTGTAGCAAAAGCTGACAGGCTGGAGCAGCAGGTGAAAGACCTGAGCAAGCAGGTTCATCATGCAGAAGATGGTGACCATCAGGAACTCCGCCCACAGGTAAGGCTGTCATGTGTCTTCTGAAGGAGCTTGCAACTTTGCCAGGCAGCCTTCATACGCGTGTCACCTTGTGCTGTATGCACAAAGCTGTTTCCAATGTGCAGCTGACACACATCTGCTGTCAATGTTCGTCCAGTCACTTCTTGTCATCAACCTTTTCCAACTCATGCCGCTTGCAATGAACACTGCTGCTGGAGACCTCACGGCCACTGGATATGCAATTGTGGCTCCCAGCAGTCAAGATGGGCAAATTGCTGCACAGACTCGTCCCAATGTCTCAAACCAGCATCCCTACAAGCTGCTAACAGCCACATTTAGGATCTGTAATGTCAACAAAATGTGCAGAATGTGGCATTCCATGGGTCAGGACTGGGACACAGAACAAGCTCGCTGAATCTCATACTCAAGATTGTGTCATGCAGGCTAAGAGGCGTCACACAGCTCATGCCCCTCAGAGGCGCAGCACCACCCCAAAGCTGGCAACAGCCCTTCCTACCAAAGCAGCAGGCGTATCTCAAAGCACAGTGCCAGAGGATGAAGCCCAGCAGATGCCACAGCACATCAGTCACCAACAAGGCACGGCTGCAGCAGACGACAGCATGCAGGAGGCTTTTGGGGCCGCCGAGGGGACCCCTCTAGAAGGCAGCAAAAGGCAGAGTGGCAGTGGGCAGGAAGGGGAGCCGCCTCAAACCTTGTGGGGAAAGGCATTTGGGCTGTTTGCTGGCCGAAAGGCAGCCAAGGAGCCAAAAGCTCAGCCAAGTATGCCCTGACCTAGTGGCCTTTCTGTGGCACTTCAGCTTGCATCTGTAGCTGTGTTGCTGCTCAGCTAGATTTCTGGACCTCAGTACATGATACGCAAATGGCAGTTAGCTTTGTGCATGAAATGCTGGCTCAGCTTCTTGTGTTGGTGCCAGAACAGGTTGTATGCGTCTGCAACAATGTGTTCTTGGCGTTTGCACAACACTACGGATCAAAGTGCCAGGTACTGCCAGCTGCATCTTGTGAGCATGAGGCAGGTCATGCTTGTATTCTTCTTCCTCTCTTCCTCTCTTCCTCTTCTTCTTCATCTTCTTCCTCTTTTTCCTCACTCGTAGAAAGCACGTGGTGCGCATTGCTGCAAGTCTTAGGCCTGCTGCAGGCAGTGAATGGTGCAATTGCTTGGCGGACCAACCCAACACTGTTCCATGCAGGCAGCTCTGAGTCTGAACAGCAGCCAGAGGCAGCTCAGGCAGAGGCAGCTCAGGGCTTTGAGTCAGCTCAGGAAGATGTTGTAGCACCTCAGCCCCCCATGACAGCTGCCAGCACCAAGGGCCAGGGTTCAGGCAAAGGGCGGGGTACAGGTAGAGGCCAGGGCAGGGGTGGGGGTAGGGCCGCAGCCCGCAAGGCTGCTGCCACTGCAGATGAAGCACAAGGTATACAGCATATTAGCTGCATGCTCACAGAGTCAGGCGTCAGTGTGATGCAGGCTTTTGTCAGGCGTGACACCCAGTCTGGACTCTGACACCTGCCTGTTGAACCAAGAGTGGTCAGCTTGGCCAGTGGAGTAATGCATGTGGACTACGCCATGTACCCTTTCGTTGTGACTCTGAGTTCTGCAGAGTTCTGCAGTGCTTTGCAAAGCGGCCCTTGAGCTGGCCCCGAATTGCAGTCTGTGTACAACCATATATGTGACAACACGCTCTTTAAGTATGCTGCTATCCTGAGTGCCTCAAGTACCATGTGCACTCAGCAGTCATCCTTCTCACATTTTGAGCAGCGTGGGTACTCAGATCCTCTCAGGCGCATCATCATCCACTTCATCTGGCCTAGGAACTGCATACATCAATGATGTACCTAAGCCTATGAAAAATCACATGTCAGATACAACAGACTTCTATATCACATCCTCCAACACCCTGATGCTGAGCTGTTGTGCGTGACCCACAGGTGCAGCAGCAGTGACCCTATGAGAAGACACATGTCAAAAGAAAGGGAATACCATATCCCGCCTTGCAACACCCTGCTGCTGCTGGACCTACAGGTGCTGCAGCAGAGCAGCCAGAAGGCTCTGCTCAGGAGACCTCAGTTGCAGCTCCTGCTAACCGTGGCAAAGGCCGCGGCCGCACCACAAAGCAGCCAACAGCAGCTGCTGGAGGAGCTGCTACTTCACCCATGCAAGCACCTGCAGCAGCCACTGCTGAGGCGAATGATCTGCATGGAGTGGCCTCAGAGCCTGCAGGGCCAGTTGCAGAGCAGACTGAGGCTCCAAAGAAGAGGAAGAGACGGACCGCCAGCTCTGTGTCTGAGCTCAAACAGGTATGTTCGAGTCAGTCATGCATTCAGACTAGCAGATTTCTGCCGACAAATTAAATTGTGTTGCCACACTGCTCTTGAATGGGAATGCCAGTACAGTTACTGGTCTGCCCACTGCTATTGAATGGAAAGGCCAGTAAAGATACTGGTCTGCCCACTGCTGTTGAATGAGAAGGCCAGTGAAGATACTGTTCTGCCTTGTTGGTCACAGCTCTGCTACGAGCTGTCTTGGTATCTGGCAGTTGCAACTATGGCCAGGTGATTCTGCAAAAAGAGCATCAGAACCTGACGTTTCAATGTGAGCAACACCAGACATGCAGCTGTCTTGACCATTGCACAGAAAAGTGCTTTGCACCCATGGCGCACTCTCTGGGCTGCTGCCTCGTGCGGCTCCCGTCAACATCACTAAAAAGCGTCAACCTTTTTCTCCCCCTGGTGCGCATGAGTGGCATGTCAAGAGTTACAGCAGCGCTTGGGCACCACTTGTAGACCTACATGCAGCTGCAACACCAGCAACTTTCTTGGCAAATTCTGTGCAACCTGAATCAGTTTCTTGTTGCAGGAGGCAACAGCTGGCCCAAGGGAGGTAGAGGAAGGGGCTGCAGCTCAAGCAGAGCCAGCACCTAGCAGACAGACACGGGCTATGACCCGCAGCAGAGCCTCCCTAGCTTCCACTGACGTGAGTCTCCTGACATTCCTTTGCTCCGGGCTGCCACCTCCGTAGGCTCCCATTGCCATCGCTGAAAAGCGGAAACTTCTCTTTTTTTCTTTTTGTTGATACTGCTTTGCGTGTTTTGACTCCTTAAGCGCCTGTCAGTGCCAAAGACAGGAGCATTGTGATGGCTCATGTTCTGATGGGCATGCCAGCATTGTGAAATTTACTGCACCACACTCACATTGTGATGGCATGGCAATAGCAAGGTGTCATCAAGGTCCTGGGCAGCTCGGTATAACACTTGGCTTCTCATCAGATTGACGCCGAAAGGCGTAGTCTTTTCGTTTCTTCCCTTTTCTATCAGCAAGGTGTGGGGTGATGCTGCAGATGCGCGACACAGCTGGCACATCGGCAGTCAGAGCATGCAAGAGGAGGACCAAGGCGCCGACCACCTTCACTCTGTTGGAACCCATTTCAGAGGTGAACAGATTGCTGATGGTCATTGCATATACGCAATCTATTGTTAGTTCCTCCTTGCATGCGATATTCATGCACATAGTCTAGGTGCTCAAGCTTGGCATTGCTTAGCTTGCAACAGCAGTGGTGGCACAATTTCACTAAGCAAACATGCAGGAACAATGTCCAGCACGAACCCCAAAATAGCATGTTTCGGGGAGTCAGTGCATTCTTGTTGATGTTTTGTTGATTGTACAATATAGGGAACTGCGGTATCACCCATCTGCAGAGCTGCTGAACATTCAATGTTTGCTCTGTCTAAAATGTGTAGCGCAATATTGATTGCAACTTGCAGGATGAGTCCCACCAGCCTAAGCCTGCCAAGAAACAGAAGCACTAGCATAATGCTTGATGATTGAGTCAAACAAAAGGTGGTCCCAGCATTAGACGTTGCATGACAAAAGCTTACAACAGCTGAGGAACAAGAAGGCATGCGCTGTCAAACTAGCGACACTGGGTTGACGCTGGTTGCAGAGAATTTGATTGCCCCCTCGTGAGCATCACAGCAGTATGAAGCTGGTGCTGAAGTGGTGTTTGCTACAATCAGGTTGTGTTGTAAGGCTAAAGAAATTCTGCAAGTGTGAGTCACTTGTCAATGCAGTGCACAGCCATGACATCGAATGAATGATCTCGATGTTGCAAAATTACTTGGTCAATGATCTCTCTGTGCATGCCTGATCAGGCCACCCACCTGCACAGTAAAGATGAGACGGTGTGAACTTCACTTTGAAATGCAGCAAGCCGTCGAAGGCAACGTTGCATGATACAGGCTCCACGCACAGAGTAGGCACAGTGTGGTCAGCGCATGCCATCGAAGCTATAGTCGAGCGCTAGTATCGGCTTATGAGGCCGCACCATGTCAAGTCACCAGTGCAATACACAGGCCTTCGTGTAGGATTGCCCGCCGGTGCTGTTGCCCCTGCTTTGCACAGACTAGCCGTTCTGAGCAATCACTGCTTGCCTTCACGACGGCCGCCTTCGTTCGGCAGTCATCTGCCACTACGAGATGTTTTATGCTGCCAGTCCAGCAGAAGCTCTCCTGAACTCAATCCCTGGCATCAGTCTGCTGACATACCAGGTACTTTGAGAGGGAGCACAGCCGTTTGCTGACTACATTCAACTTTTGGGTCTGACAGAAAGCCTGCCTCCTGCAGCATGCGGGAGGAACGTGCAGCAACACATAGTTGCACTGGGCCTGAGTCTGGTGATGACACTGTCACCAGCTCTATGTGCATTCAATCCTGCAGCAGCTCAGCAGCTTCCAGTGATGGATTGTGCTGCTGCAAGCCTGGCACGGTGAGTACCTGCTCATTTGCAATGTCTTTATGCTGCTAGGACAACCATAGCCTTATGCATGCAAATGTGCTGGGCAATCATGTCAACCTCCTTGTAGGTCTGCTGGCAATCCAGATGCAGAAGTCTCAGTGCAGCTCGAGGAGTCCCTGATGCAGGCTCTTCGACAAATTGAAGCTACCATAGACTCAGTTGTCAGCGTCTTGTCCAACAGCATACCAGGTTTTGTCACTGCCAGCAGTGCAGCTGGTGCCCAGGTCAGCGCTCAACCACCCTTGATTCTCAGCTGTGCCTGAGAGCCATGTTTGTGTCTTTCAGCTCGTTTTGCATCAAGCACGCAAGTTGGCATGTGGTCGCTCATTCCTGAGGTAAAAGCTGACAGAGGGCCTGCTTGCTGCAGCCTGATGTAGAGGCAGAAAGCGCTGTCAACTTGGTGCAAGAAGTCTATGAGCTTGTGGCTGACAACTACCTGGATGCTCGCAGCGGAGGTTTTGACCCTCAAAGGTGAGACAGCATCCATAGCAGCAGCCTGTTACTGTTCTGTACCGCATCTGATGACGCAGCTGATAATGAGTGGTCCAGCAGCCTTGTCAACCTAGTACCAATGCAAGATGTTGTTTGTTGTTCCTCAAAGCATCACACAATGACCCACTGTCGACATGCTGCCATCGAGTAGCTAAGCTGCCATGGATGCAAATGAGCCTGACCAGACTTGTCATTGCCTTGGCTTTGACCAGCATTGCATTTGCTGCTTGATCAAGCTTTGTCACCAATGAAGTCATCTGTGCCCATCATAGCAGCCATAGCTGCAACCCATCTTCAACACATGTTGCTTTGCTCTGTAGCTCTCCTGTCTGTGTTGTAGGTGGGAGCAGCTGAAGGACCAGGCCCTGCAACAGCCCCTCAGGGACAGCCCTGCAGCCTACAGGGCCATTAGGGAGATGCTGGCCAAGGGCACTTCCGACCCCTATACACGCTTCATAACCCCGGAGGAGTTTGAGTCCATGCGTAAGTATGATGTGACTGGTGTGGGCCTGCATCTTGGGACTGCCGAGGAGTTTGTCAGGAAGACTGGCCTCCGACTGCCGCCTGGCCATGACGAAAACGAGGTAGCGCAATGGCGACCTTTTCTTGAGTCTCATACTTTGCGCCGATACCACATAATAGTTGTCGTGTAAGTTGTGCTTGCTGTGATGAACATTGTGATGAGTATTGTGAGTATAGGTCCAGTATTTGTGTGTTGCATATGCACTGGCGTTTGGCTATGCACAGCACCAATGTATCCTGTATGCCCTCTAAGAATGAAAGAAGCACAGTGTCCTTCCATTCATGCCTTCATAAGGACCCTGCCTGCAGGAGGGCATATGGGTGGTGGGCATGATATTGGGGTCCCCTGCTCAGACAGCTGGGGTAGAACAGGGTGACCAAGTGCTAGGGATAGATGAGATGCAAGTTGATGGGCAGAGCCCCTTCCAGGCTGCCTCAGCCATCAGTGGGGGTGACGCTGAGCCAGATTCCATTCCTGAACCTACTGTGCGCCTACAGGTGCAGACTGATGCAGGCACTGCTTTTTTTTACAGATATAAAATTGGAATATCTTATTTTTACTTTACAAGAATGTCGAAATGATCTTTCATTAAGATGTGCATGCATCTGGTGCCTGCTGCAGCATGATGTCAGCTTTGGCTGAGCGTTTGTCAGTCAGTGTAGTTGTATGGTTTGGACATTGTTCTGCCACTTGTCATGTTGGCATCTGTCATTCTGCCGTCTGTCATTTTGGCATCTGTCATTCTGTTATCTGTCATTTTGTCACTTGTCACTTGTCAATGTATCAAGTGAACTTCGGTCTCTGTGTCATTCCACATCTGCACATGTGGCATTGACCTTGTCTCAAGCTTCCATTGCTGCACAACGGATGACCTAACTTTGTCCTGTCGTTCTGTGAGAGTTGTCCCTTCAGCTGCCTGTTACTTGATTATAAACAGGCATGTCGGAACTCGACGAACCACAATCGCTGCACACGTCAGCTTGCAATGTTTGCTGACACCCTGCATGACACATCCTGTGTCATGCCAAGTACAAACAATGTCGTGTGGTGCAAGAGCAGCTGCTTTAGTATGACTTGAGCAAGTTGCCGGCAAAGCTATAACAAAGACTTTTCACCCTGGAATTGTATTGTAACACACTGGCTTTGTACACACAGCAGATGATATCATGGCTTGCTGTCCTGGATTTTGTGCAGGTGCGAAAACGGAATGGATCAGAAAAGGCCCTCGCCATCAACAGGCCGGTGAAGAAGATCATGTCACCGGTGGAAGCATATCTAGATGACAGGGGAAGCCGAAAGGCAAGCTTTTTAGATCCTGCTTGCTCTGCTCTGTCTGGCATTTTGACAGCTCACAACCAATGCATGCGTTTGGGACAGTAGCCCACTGCAACATGTGCTCGCTTGTAGGAACCGATCATGGATGTGTGTGCGTGTGAGTGTGTGTGCCTTCTACACTGCTCTACTGTCATGACTTTGCGCAACTGTGCTGTTGTGGTTGTCAGTCAGCTGGTGCCTTTGTATCAAACTCATAACTGTTTGTATAAAGTGACTGCTGCTCAGCTCCGGGCTGCCGCCTTAGAAGGCTCCCTTTTGATCGCTGAAAAGCATAAACTTTTCTTTTCTTTTCTCGACTGCTGCTTGTTGCACTCGCAAAAGCTAGCAGGATGCTGCTGCACTGTTTTGGGTCCCACTCCAGCACCCATTTGCTGCATTTTAAAGTGCTGAAAACATCATTTTCAGGAGATAATTCTATGTCCTGCTTGTCTCTACACTGGCTGGCACTGCATTCTCAGGTTGCAATGCATGTGCAGGTTGGCGTCATCAAGTTATCAGGCTTCAATGCACGTGCACAGCAGGACGTAGCTCAGGCGGTCAAGGCGCTCACAAAGCAGGGCGCTTCAGAGTTCACATTGGATGTGAGAGATAACCGAGGAGGGCTGTACCAGGAGGGAGCAGAGGTAGCGAAACTATTTTTGGAAGGTAAGGCAGCAGCGTACAAGGACCTCAGGTTTTGCTAAAAAATGTTGTCACCTCTGTGTCATCATCTTCCAGTACGTCTAGTCTTACATTGATTGGCTTGTATTTTACATGAAGGCAGCCAAGTTTTCTGTTCTTCATGTGATCAGAGATGTGTCCACTTGACTGTATGAATTCCAGACTACAAGAGTGACATGTGATTGTACATCAGGTGCAAGACATTACAAACAATGTGTCATCGCTCTCTGCTGCAGATGGTGCCACAGTGGTGGTCACAGAGGGCCGAGGGCATGTCAGGAACAAGCCTCTGCTGGCGCATGGACCAGCCCTGACCAGAGCGCCTCTTACAGTTTTGATCAATCAGCAGTCTGCCAGTGCCAGCGAAATCTTTGCTGGCGCTGTGAGAGACAACTGCAGAGCTATTCTTGTTGGCAAAAGGTACGTCCTTGGACAGTATGTGTAACCTGCTCATTATTCTCATCGATGTCATGCTACATGGACACGATTTCATAGGCCAATAGCTTCTGTTGTGTTGCAAACAGTGATGTCAAGCTACTTTGCGCGATGCTGAGGGGAGTAACATGCATGCAGGACGTTTGGCAAAGGACTGATACAAAGTGTATACGAGCTTTCTGATGGCTCTGGCATGGTCATAACTAATGGGAAGTATCTCACTCCAGCACTGACAGACATTGACAGAGAGGGCATTGCTCCAGACTTCAAGCAGCAGCCGTCCCCTGAGGCCGCTGCCAGCAGGCTCAATGCCTGCTTGGTGCCAACAAAGGCCTCTGCATAAGCAAGAGGGTGGGCAAGCTTTATGTCAGCCAAATAGTGCTATCTGATGTGAGGCTTCGCCCTCTGACAGCAAATTGACAATGCATGATCCAGCCGAATATTTTTTGCAGCGTAGTACTTGCAGACATTGCAAATATTTTTGGTTGATAAGTATATGTTCTTCAGTGTGGAGTTACGTTATCTTGTTGCTGTTTCAGCCCGCGGCCGTAAAGATTTAGTTTGTGTTACAAAGTCAATTTACAAACTGCCAGATTGTGTTTTGCGTGCAGTACAACCAAAACAAAGCTAGTGTAATGCACTACGTATTGTCTGACGCTTTCACGGAAATCCAGAACTGCTGTACCAAGGCAGACACAAAGCGCAGTTCAAAATGGAAGTACATTCATTTGCAAAGCCATGCATTTTATCGATATCCTGAGGCCCCCCATATTTGTATATGGGTACGGACCTAGTACCTAGTACAGTTCAGCAAGTGTGACAAAGCCTGAAGACTGCAAGCAATGTTCATGATGCAGCTACTGGGGTGCATTCATCCAAGCAAACAGTGGCATGAGACTGGCCACAGGGGCTGTCTGGCGCTGTGCACGAGCTGCTGCTATGGCAGGCTGTGCCCTGGCATACGCTGCTGAGACTTGATCCTCAAAGTTGCCCAGAGCAAAGAAGTTTGCACCACTCTTGGGGGAGCGACATACTGTGATTTTCTTTTCACCTGCAACCAGTAGACATAAAATGTAGGAATGTTAAATCTCGCATCAGCATTGCTTGCTGAAACACGGACATCCTGGTTGCGACCTGCTACACAGTGGCCAAAACCAGGCTGTTAGCATTTCATACTTAACACACTATTACACGCCCAGTATCAGACAAGAGGAAATCTTGTACCTGTGGCAGCCACATCATCTGCGCCACTGAGCTGTGAGCTTCTGTCAACCAAGTGGACAAGTGCAGGTGGGGGCTGCCTGCCCCACTGCATACCCTCTCGCCGGGCATCCCTCCATGCCTTCAGAGCTGTGCGATCAACCTTGCCTTCATCAATGTGAGGTCCAGCAGAAGCACCTGCATGCGCAGCAAAGCTTTCGCGCTTGCCAGCAGCAAAGCTTTTGCGCTTGCCAGCCACAGGTTTCACTGACTGTGCTAACTATCAACAGAGTGCTCTCCAGCGGTGTGCAAAAACAGCTGACAGGGCGAAGGCAAGCTTGAACAAAGTTGAGTTGAGAAGATTTGCAGATGGCGGCAGAGTCCCTACCTGGGATATCAACAGCGGCAAACACCATGGGGATGGCAGCAGAAGCAGCTACTGCCTCAGGCAGAGGGCCACTCCGAATCAGCATGTGCTTGCCAGTCTGGTCTACAACTCCAACCGCTAGAGGCACAGGCAGCTCCTCAAAGGTTGCTGGCAACAGCTGGCGCAGACGCTCCACAACAGGGTCCAAGGAAAGCACTCCACCTTTCCATGGCTGCATATTTGGCCGCAGCAGCTGGATGGGAGCCACACGAGCCAGTTCTGCTGCTACCTGCGGTTTAGCGACACGAGAGTCAGGCATCTGCATCTGCATCAGTGACAAATTGAAGACATAGGCTGCACCTGCTCTGCAGAGTAGCCTGCTGCGTATAAGCTGCCTGATATGGCTCCACTTGAAGTGCCAACAATACTTGCCACAGGCACCTTGGACTGCAGGCAGAGGCACCTTGATCAGAACCTTGTCATAGATCAACAAAAGGACGTTACTAGCAGTGTCTGTGTAGGATGCTTGGAGAGGCTGCTCACCTCCTCGACAGCCTTCAAAAATCCAGAGTGAGAAGCAAAAGCAAGGAATCCACTGGACAAGACCAGATCGTATTTTGGCCCTGCGATTCAACGAGCAAAAGTGTTGTTATAACGCATCCGGTCGCAGAAAGCTATTGACAATGTGTAGTTGCGTTAGGGCAGGAGCCATACCTCTGCCGATATTTTGGATCACTTCTTGCACACCAGCAACGATGTCTGCGAAAGGATCCTGACCTCTGCGTCTAGGGACTGCTCTGGCAGGCTTTGGTACAGGTAGGGCAGGAGAGCTCCATGGAAACGACCGCTTCTGTTTTAGCGGAGGCAAGGCACTAGGCAGAAGAGCAGGTCCTCCCATGCTGACGCGCAACTGCAGCTCGCTGCGCTTGGCGAGAAGTACCGCACGCGACTAGAATGGTGCACGAGAGCAGCACCTGAACCGATCTTCAAAGGTGCAATGCAGAATCTTTTGCAAACTTGTGTGTGTGGTGAGTTGGATTAAGATCGAGTTAGTCTCGCACTCAAAACTTTCTCTTTGTTTCGATCATGTTGGGGGGGTGAGGGGGAAGGCCATGGGCCAGGATGCAATCTGCTCAGTAGCAGTAGTGCACTGTGGTGACCGTTTCCGACCTTGTGCACCCTCGGACGCGTACACCTCAGTGGTCTATGCGTCTTGAGCAGGTGCACAGCACACACGCATCACTGGCGAGGAAGACATATTCGTTGATCGAGGAACGTGATCAGAACATCTTGCACCTGAGCTTACCGACTGTGTGGCTTGAGTAATGTCAAAAACTGCTTTTGCATGCACTGTGGAGTAAAGCGCCGCACTCACGGCCTCTACCATGTCTCAGTTATCGTTACAACGTCGGATCTTGGCTCGGCACTGTAACTGCAATCAGGTCAAGCGCTATGCACGACCCAGGAAGAACAGGTTCACGCAACAGCGGCAACCTGTCAACGTCACAGCTTTCAAGACTCAAGACGAGACAATATCCATTTCACTAGACGGATATAACCTTCTTCAGGTAAGCTAGACGAGCCATAGTTGGCTGATTGGAAGTTGTCCGAGGGTAAGGGTGGTATACTGGCTTGCAGTAAAGTGCTTGATACATCTGTTCAGGTCAACAGAGCCGCCAGTAGGGAGACCTGCTCGAAAAAGTATGATGAAATGGTCAATAGCCCTCCAAACAGCGGGTATAGTCAAGAGACACTATACTCCAGAGCTGTTGTGTTGAAATCAGCAACAGAAGCAGTGATAGAATTGACAGCAACGCCATCCTACCGGCAGCAGCCAGGACAGCTTTCTGTGGAGCTGTTGTATTCAGATCTCCCAGGCGCCCTGGCACTGCTTCAAGAGGCTGGTGAACTGCAGACAGTTCTGGACTGGGGCGGTGCTTGGCTGCGTGACAGCGCAACAGATAACAAAACCAAAGATGTAGCGCTGGCCTTGGCGCTTGCGCACTGTGACTCTGCTGCCATGAAGCTGGAACAGAATGCAGACGACAGCTTAGCAGCTGCAGAGGAGATGTCCGCAGCTTTGAGGTTGCTTAGGCAATATGCAGCTGGAGAACAACTACAGGAAGACATCACTGGTGCTCTGCAGGTACACTACATTTCCATCTTTTCTGCTTGGCTGACAGTGTCTCTCACCTGAAACCTGCAGGACAGCATAGCACCACCAGCCACGCAGCGCAGCTACATGGAATGCAAGATGGACTTGGCTGAAAACAATGCACATAAAACATGCCCAGCAACATCTAACAACAGCAGTCATTGGAATGCGACATCCCCGACAAAGCCTTGGCTTTTGCCACAGAATTGCCTCTGTTGCCTTGCAGATGCTGCTCCGGTTCATTCATACACAAGCAGGAATGCATGCGTATAGGCTCAAGGGCATTGATGATAATAGACAAACTGGGGCCTGTGTCTGCATGCAGGAGCTTGAACCAAAAGCGGCTCTGCAACAGATTGCACTTCCAATGAACGCTGACAAACGTGCAGCGGGCATAGCCACCCTGAGCCAGCTAGTGTGGACAGCTGACAAAAGCAAACTGGGCATGCCCCGCGCTGACTTTATGCGCTCTGTACGCGAGCAGCTCACAGCAGCAGAACAGGTCAGGCCCTTGGCGCGCTTGTATTCAGACTATGGTCATAACCATTGCACCCGTGCGGTCTGTTACAAGATGGTATCCATCCGCTATCTGCAAGCATGATACAGCAGTATGTAGCAGTAAGACACAGCATCTAGCTGGTCACTATCACGCATGTTTGAAGAAGGCCATTCAATTGCAGAGCATGACATAGCAACAATGACAAGCATGGAAAAGCAAATTTCACCCTTGCGGCAGCCATCACCCAACAAAACACGTGGCATGCATTGCAGATTCAATTGTATGAAGGAGCTGGGGAAGGCATCACGGTGTCCAGTGAGGATCAATATGACACCGCCTTGGCATATCTGGCTGAGGGCTACTGCAGCCGAAGGCCCCAGCATGTTCGCACTGCCCACAAGCTGCTGGCAACTGTCAAAAAGCAGAGTGACCTAGGCAGCAACTCTGCAGATGCAGGTGATACTTGGGTGCACTGCTTGATCTTCATCAATTTGGTAGATCAAACTTATTAAGCCTACTGTGGCTGCAGCCAAGCAGAGCTCTTGTAACTGACTAAAACAAAGAAAGCTGGCCAGATGACAGCGCATATCCTGCAATAAATATTTGATGGATCAGCCTTGCAAATCATTGCACACATGAGTCATGGCCTGGTAGCACTGCCATAAGCTTATGGCACTACAAGGAAAGTTTGTTGCAGTGTCACTGCAGTCAGTGCATTTCACTGGCGCATGTGTCTGCCATGCCAAGGCTTCCCATCAGGAAAAAGCTATGCCACATGTCAAAAAAAGTGAAGAAAAGACTACACCTTTCGGCATCAATTTATTATACTGAGCGGCCTTGGTGACACAAACTGCATCACTCCTAAGTGTGGCAGTGCACTTGTGCAGATGTTTCAGTGGAGCTTGCAGTCTGCTGCCTGCTATTAGGAGACAGCGAGAAGGCTGAAGACATTTTAGGGCTGGGCCCAGACAGCCCTCCAGAAAACGCAGACCCTGCCGTCAGATCTTTTGTCATGGTGCGCATCTGGCTGTGTACTTGATCACTTGCGCTTGTTGCAATGTTACTGTTGCCATACCCCACCCTGGGGTACTAACCCCCCTGGGGTATGGCACCCCAGCTTGCATGACCTGTATTAGCTGGTGCAGCATATGGGTAACTCTGTGCTAAGCTCAAGCTAGGAGCAACGCCTTGGACAGGACAGGCCGAGACATGTTGACAGTCCCCAGCTGCCCAAGATGCCTCTCAAGAAGCCCACAGGGCGTTTTCTCAGCTTTGCTCAGCTCAAACTTTGCTGCAATAGCCCCATTGCAAGTCACTGAACAATCAGCATCAGGCTGTAGTTGTGTTGATGCTGGGTGGTAACAAGCGAGTACCTCAGTTTGAGAACAGTGCAACCAGCATACAAACAGCGTCCCCAAGACCAGGCTGCGTGCCTCTGTGTCACAGCTTTCACATTTTGCCTCTTTTGCTCCTTGCCTCTGTTGCAAAGCAGCGGTGCACTGCTTTGGCACATCAACCTGGCTGTGACATTCTGTGCAATGCAATGTGCCTGTGGCGTTCAAATGAGTATTCAGAAACAAAAGGGGTGTCACCAGGTGTGTGCATGATGCAGGATGCATGTACAAACCCAGACGACCTTTTGCCAGGGCTGTGTGCCCTGGCTCAGCGATGGTTGGCAGATGTCGCCCTTCCAGGCTTCAGAGATGCTCCATCTCAGGCTGGCTCACTGGCAGACTGGTTTGACGATCGCCGTGTTGCGCTGTACCTACAGGTGATCCCTTGTCACCCCCACACTCTTGCAGCCCACCCCTCCTGTGTGATCAGAAAAGAAAGAAAAGAAAAGACTATGCCTTTCAGCATCAATTGAATGTGAAGCCCAGTGTTATACTGGGCTGCCCCTCCTGTGTGATCGAACATCGTCTGTAGTTGCGTGCCCTGGCTATCACCAGAAGCTGCTGCACCACAGAGCGCCTCACATAACCAATGTCTGCCTTGATTTTGTTATGCTGTGGGTGAAAGTGCTGCTTCATTGACGACTATCAGAGCATGTCCAGCTCCTTTATAGGCAGAGTTGAGTCCAGACTCACAGCCCAGAATTGAGTTCAGACTCACACCCCAGCGTTGAGTGCAGACTCACACCCCAGCATTGAGTGCAGACTCACAGTCCAGCAGCTGCATTGCCTCCTGGTTTCAGCAAATGCCTTGTGACTGCATGCCCTTTCACTGGCAGTGCTTTGTGTCAGAAAGCTGTGGCAGATTTCAACATGGCAAGCGCTGCACCATCAAACCTGTCACGCACTCAGGCAGTTCTGGATCAGAAGCTGCCATGTCACCTGGGAACAACCCAAATTGCCTGGTTGGCCTACTTACACTGAGCATGTGAGGAAGTGCTTGAAGTGCCGCAGGTGTTAGACAATGGACGCCGTCTACATCTGGCTGATGCAGCTGATGCCACAAAGCAGGCCTTCTCGGGTGTCGCCAAGGGCATCAGCTCAGCTTTCATGCTGCCCTTCCAAACCCTGCAGAACGCCTTCAAGCTTGCTCCACCTGCCCTTCCAGACAGTGCTGAAAGGCAGCCTGTCAGGATCAAAAGGCAGCCAAAGGGCACGTCCATGGAGGCTGGCCCTCTGCCAGCTGGTACAACTGTCACAATCAGTGTGAGGACATCTGAAAATGGCAGTCATGAAGCTTCTCCAGTTGAAGGCAGGATGGCAGGTGCAATTTCCTACATCCATTTGATATTTTGTACATTTTCGAATTATTTCATGCTCAGCTGTCCCAGACTCTCACTCACATCTTCACTGCATCCAACCCCAGTCCATCTTGATGTCGAAATTACACTGTGTAAGCACTTCTGCATGAACCTTTGTCGGTTGTCTTACTTCATCCTGTCTGACCCTTGAACATTGCTTCTTGGAACAACTGGGCTGGCATCAAAGCGCAAAGGCCCAATTTGTTGCTTTATTTTCATCATTGAGCAAGCTCCATGCTTCAATACAAAACGTGTCAATCTCGGCCTTTCAGCTTCAGTTCAATACCGGTTTCCTGCTGCAGAGGCCCTGGTGGCAGGCACAGAATTGGCAACTAAGCAGCAGCCCAATCCAGCAAGCAATGATCTCCTGGATGAAGACATGTCCCCCCTGAAAAGGGCTGTTCCAGCCAAGGCAGGGCGCAACCAGCAGAGCCTAACCGGCTCTCTGCCCATCACAGATGGCATTGTGCAGTTTGCTGGGGAAAGGGAGATGTGGGCGTCCTTCCAAGACGCCAATTTGCGCAAGAGAAGAAGGCTGAAGATGTTGGCAGGGGGCGCTGCGCTGCTGGTATGCGCTATTCTGTGGTCCATACCCTTGCACCCTTGACATATGTGCCATCATTGTTTGCATCTTTGACACATCTCATAGCAACAGAAAGTGCTCTCACATTGTGTGTGGTAGGCGCCCTGGTGTATGACCGTGTGCATGAGGCATGCTTACAGTTCAAAAGCGCCACAGTGCATATGATATTTGTACAGCCAGTTCAAAGGCAACAATGTCTGTCAAGGACGCCTTTGATGTCTCCACGTCACAAAATATGTTGTTTTGTCCAGGCTGTCAGAATGGTCACATGACTATGCTTACATAACTCCTGCATCTTAAGCTGGTATTTCAAAACTTCAGCTGCTGTCATCCTACTCATGATCACACCACAATCCATCTGTCTTGTATGGTGGCGATGCTGATGCATGCTGCTGCGTATGTTTTCCCTTAATCGCCACCAGTACTGCATGGCTGAATGCAATGGAATGCTGTCCTTCAGGCAGCAGCGTTTGCAGTGAGGGCATTTCAGCAACACAGGGCTGGCGTGCCCTTGGCACCATCAGCAAGCCCTCTGCAGGCAGTTTCCCAGGCACTTCACCAGGTGGCTCACAGTCTTGAGCTGCTGTGCCTCTTCGTGTGTTTATGCAATCTGCATTGTTTGCCTTTCAATCAGCATACTGAATAGCCACATTGAGACAGCAAGCAATAACATGTTGGCATAACACAGTGAGTCAGCGCGCTTTGCCCAGCTCATTGATGGTACACTGTGCCTGCAGGGGACTGAGACTCTGACAGAGGCATCTGCCAAGCAGCTTTTGCTACAATGGCAGGATGTCAAAGCTGATGCACTAGGTATGTCCAGAGCTTGTGCCCTGCTGATTCATCTTTCAGACACTGCGGGGAACGTGCTGCATCCTGGCTCACGTGTTCATCAATCAGCCAGTATGTTTCAAGGGCTTGTGTGAGCTGCAGGTGCCAGCCATGCTAGCAGTAAGCTGTCTTTGGTGCTGGACGCTGAGCTCCTGTCATCCTGGCAGACTCAAGCTGCTACTGTGCAGACAGAAAGCAAGTGAGTGCTGACTGTAAGGATGGTGTCAGTCCACTGTTGCCACAACCCTTGTTTGCAGCTCAATCACCAGGAGACTTCTGATTGTACATTGTGTTGCAGGCATTGGGAATATGACCTGAAAACTTTGGACATCTTGAGTGTTGACACCAGTGATGATGGGACGTCTGCAGTGATTCTAGCAGCAATACAGGTAGCGCCTCTATCGTACTCATGGTACGATGCACACGCGGCATTGTGATTGTAATCACGACTTTCAGTGTGCGCCCTGGATTGGCATAGTGATGTTGACAGCCCCATGATTCAGCTTTATGTTGACAATTGAGCTGTGGTTGCAGGAGGACGCCAGCTTGTTTGAGGACTCCGCGTTACTTCATATTTACAAAGGCACTTACACGGCTGAGTATGAAGCTGTGCACAGCAGACAAGGATGGAAGCTTATCAGCAGCAATATCACAATGTGATCCAAGTACTCATGTACAATCCGCTGTACACTGATCCTGGCAGACTACCTGTAACAGTTGCTGCTGTCCAGTGCAGTTTGCGTATGCTCGGATTCATAGATTAGTGAAACCACTGGACTGCTTGCAAACCTGACTCCGATGATCTTTGGAACTTGACTTACGAAAGATCATAGTTGAGAACAGGCAGACAAGTGTTGCAGTTGCAAAATCAAATCAATCAAATATACTTTTTTGGTGTCAAGACCAATACCGAAATCTGAACAGAGTGCTGGCTGAAATGTTGCTTGGTCAGGTGCAAAGAGGTGATGATCTGAGAAACACTGAACAGAACGGGTAACAAACCCAAAGACTCCCAGTCCTTCAAACTACCATCAATCTACCAGTCCAGTTTGCGTAGCGCAACCTCAGATCAGAATCAGAGTAATTAACAAAACCCTAGTTCAGAACTGATTGAGCACCTTGATCTGCAGCAATGGACGCATGCCAGGCTTCGGTCTTTCAGGACTTTGCTGTTTGCAAGTAAACTGCCCTGGCACGCATCTCCACCAGATACAGTACAGCAGAAGGGGCACATGTTGCCACAACCAGCCTTTGCATGGAGGCCATCTGGCATGTGTACTTTGCAGCTTGAGGCTCACCCATGCAGGTTTGCAACCCTTGAACCACAAGGGATGCACAAGACACTGCATGTAAGACCACGTGCACCTTGAATCGCACCTACAGGAACAGACATGCATGCTGAGACCACATCAGCAACCACAGCAAATCAAAGAGTCTTTGAAATGCAGCAGAGCAGAACCCTCAAAGCAACTTGGGATGCAGAGTCAGAATGCCTCTTGTTGCAGAAATGACAACACCGACCACTCTTAGCAAGTGCAGGATTTGCAACCTCTCACTTGTTAATGCAGCTAGTCTGCCGCGCACAGGTATGTTCACACTGCGCACCACGGCAGACCGAGTAAAGCTCGCAGATCTGCCACATCAGCCTATAAGCCTGCCGGGTGCAGTACAGAACAAGCACAGCAAACTCACCAAAAGCCCTAAAGGAATCACAACAAGGGGGCCAAGCCCGCTCATGTCCATCCACCTTGTAGAAGCCCCAGGATGGCTTTGTACAATATATGGTACGACCAAGGCCAAAAAGGCCAGCATCAGCACCCGAACGCAGCCCAGAATACTGATCCGGTTCTTCAAATACCTGGACATCTACTTTGTATTAGCACAGCTGTTTGACTCAGCATTTGATACAGTTAAAGTGGTTGCCAACACATCAGTTGAAGGACAGATAAACAGCAGTACTGACGAGTCAGCTCTCAGAGCTGCTCAGCTGAGCTGCACTATGTGTCTTGACAAAGGGGTGCACAGCAACAGCAGCAGGCTGACAAAGGTGCAACACAGATGATGAAACACAGATGATGATGATGGGCTTTTTGCCTCTTGTCACCCTCAGAAAGTCTATTCAGTATCAGCAGCAAACGCACCAAGCTGTGTCTCCATGCTGCAGGATCAAGACAGGCACCGTGATATAGCCAAATAGTGGCCATTTCTGTGCCTGCTGGTCGGCCAATGCCCAGGTGAAGAACAGCAGCTGTGTGATGTAGATAGTTGCCACCAACATGAAGATGGTATCCACCTGCAGATGTCACAGTGAGTCAATAGTTGCAGAGATCACCTAGAACCAGGGACAGACAAATGTCTGATGCATGTCAATTGAAAGCACTCTCAGGTCAAGACTGCAATGCACAATAGAGGGAGCTGCACCAGAGGCAGAAATTCTGGTCTGCACTAAAAGGTGGAAATACAGAAACAGTAAGGACAGGATGGGTATGCACCTATGGCTGACGGTGCATACCTTAGAGCACTTCTGCCCAAACCAGACATTAAAATCTTCCTCGACAAGAGGCTCTGAAAAGGTCATCCAGAATGGGTGTTGCTGAACGAAGCGCTGTGCATGCTTTGCTGACTTGACCGCCTCATGCATCTTACTGGGACTTGAATCAACACGATCTGAGTGATGAGGTGCTTGCTGTGATTCAGTGCCAGCCTCCAAGGCAGCGTCTTCCATCAGGAAACCTCCCTCTTTGTCAAATGCAGCCTCTGTGGCCTGAAGCTGCTTGCTGAGGCGTGAAGCACCCACAGGCGTGGGAAGCGCATCCTGAAAGTTTGTGCTGCGTAAGACAGCTGACGCTGGGCTGAAGGCAGGTGCGCGACCAAACGTAACACCCTGTTGCAGGCCATCCTTGCTGAAATGCCCTTGCAGGGCGATATGTGTCGCTGCAGCGGAAGCCTGCGCTGCAGCATCTAGCAGCGGCATGCTGCTAAAGGGCAAATCAAATAGTATTGGACCTGGGCATGAGGCATGTGGGTTGATCTGCTGCTGAGCATCCCCGACTGATAAAGGACCAGCAGGATTGGACTCCTGAGGCGTGCTGAGAGCGCGGCGATTGACCTGGTGAGTCAATGAAGCATAGCTGAAGTCATCTACAACAACAGGCTGCGCTTGCTCCTGCACCTCTCCTGACTTCTCCTCCGTCATTTCTGCCATGTTGCTGACATGACTGAAATGAGCCTTGGGGGTGTGCAGCACCCCCTGCAGGTAGGTGGACGTGCTGTACCTGCGCACATGTGTGCTGCTCAGGATGGGCCTTCGCTTGAAGGCGTAAGCTGTATGCAAGCTGCCTGAATCAGTATGCTGCTGATGCGCCGCACTGCTGCTGGCTTGTCCATCAGATGACGCGCCCTGGCTCTGGTGTGGGAAGGCGATGCTTTCCTGGCTGGTAGAACCGTCATCAAGAGCATTGTCTGCGCCAATGTCTCGTGCTGACTCATGTGACTCAGTACTGAAGCTGCCACTCTCGTCTGTTCGGGCACCGGTAGCAGAAGGCTGCTCAAGTGCAACAGCCTTCTTGTTAGTCTGGGATGCAGCAATGGCAGCGTCAGCATGAGAACTGAACAGGCGCCCTGAGTCTTGAGCAGTAGCAGCAAAAGGAGAGATCGGTTGCTGCTGAGGCTCTCCCCCGCCTGACATTCTCATTGCTGGCTGATCCTTGCGCTGAGGGCTCTCAGCGCAGTTCTCGGAAAAAGCAACCGTAGCAACCTGTGCAAAGGGGTTTGGAGTCTGTCTGAGCGGCTGTGCTGACGGGCGCTTCTGGGCTGGTTCAACCCTAGGCAGTGACTGAGCTTCTGAGTCAGCTGCTAGACTGTCTGAGCGTCGCTTGAGGTCTGAGGAATAGGCAGCAGCCAAGAAGGGTGAAACATTGTTTTCTGCTACATGGGATGCTTCTGACCCGTCTGTGGAGCGCCTTTTGTGCGACGCATGGGCATTGCCATGACTTGTGTCGGCGGCGTGTTTGGCCTTGAACCTGGCAACAGAAGCTGCATTGGCATTGGCCACGGATCGGATCTGCTGCTGAAGTTGCTTCAGGACAGGCGCAGCGTAGTAAGCCAAGAAAGGGCTCAAGCTTTGGGCTATGCCTTGAAACGCCTTGCCTTGCCTGCAGCATCACAGACAAGCAAGACTTAGTACACACGGTGCAGGCTTGCAATCAATGCTGCACCCATTGAATAAGACTTGGGCATGAAGACACAAGTGCAGCAGCCTTAGACGACCAGAGGCATGCTTAGCTTCATGTAGTACGCAAACTTTTCTCATGACACGAGAACACTTCTCACTGACTGATGCCTGAGATACAGTCAGAGCTGACTATACGGTTAGGCGCCAACATTGAAAGCTGACACAACAATTCATTGGTGCGGCTTAGTGCAGCTTACCTTCCATCAAGATCAATATCTTCTGTGGCCAAACCCAGTGTGACTACCCCAACAGCGCCATTGAGACTGTGCAGCACTGGACACACGTGACTGGCAGGATCAGAGGCTGTCTCTTCCAGCGGCGGTGTTGTGTCTGCTATGGAGGCAGATTCATATGTCCGCACAGCTGGAATTGGCACTGTCAGGACTGAAGTTGCCTGGGCAACATCCCAGGCTTCTTGGAGCTCATAGTACTTCACTCCCCTGTACCCAATACAGTTGCATGAGATATGCAAAAGAAAGTGAACAAGGGTCTTGGATATGTTGCATGTGTGTGTGTGAGCTGAGGGCACCAATGAACTGACTTAAATTGGGGCCACCAAAAGTGAGGCAGTTTGTGAGCCAATGACGGCTACTAGTCGCATGGGGGCCTGAACGTTGACTTGTGAGTGCAGCCTACAGGTGCAGGGCAAGCAGACTCACGTGTCCTCATCTGAACGCTTCTTGGTGTGGAATGTTGTTTGCTTGCGAGCAGCAACTCGTGCTGCTGACCCCCTGAGGGTGCGTGGCTCGATCTCAACTGGCCCCTCTACAGCCAGGTTGCTGGTACGGACAACCACACCATCTTTCAAAAGAGCACCAATGCTGCAGCAGTAAAAAAAAGGGTCTCAGGTGTTTACTTGCAGTGTTTATCAGCGCGGGAAGACGGCTGCAATATCAGGCAGGTCACACCTGAAATATTTTAAGCCCGGCATCAACAGGAGCAGAGCATGGACAAGCCTCTTGCCAACCATTCTGTTTTGGAAAGCTGCCAGCAAGCTGACTTCCGCCAGCTGACTAGTTTCTGAGCCATATTTGACTTCGTTGATAATAGCCTGTACAGATCAC
>JAABUP010000882.1_pt1 | contig 64614 bp, 85 predicted proteins | sample 5559201 | NCBI WGS metagenome assembly JAABUP01 (sample SAMN10711887, study PRJNA513373) | rock metagenome | isolation source: Antarctica rocks | place: Antarctica
GTCGTATATTGTGGAACCGGGACGTGAACGCTGCTATCAACATCCTGCGCCTGTTTCTGGATTGGGTCGAAGGCCGATCGAAGCCACCGGAATTCTGTAGAGCTGGGCAGTGATTTGGCTCAACTTAAGGATTTGTGCAGTATCATTTTTTCCCCAGCTTCTCTGGGGATAGCATTCCCTAGGACGGGGATGGTGTGCCAGCCAGAAGCCTCTGCATGCTATGGGGTTCGCACATGAACAATAACAATGGTTAGTTGTTTGTCTTTGTCTGTTTCGTTTACTGATGAAAGACTGCAATTTAGTCAAATGGGCTAGCTGGCCCCAACGACTGTAAAATCCGTGACTGACTGACTGACTGACTGACTGTTCCAGTCTGCTTCGGCTGAGCTCAACATGCAGCCCAGCGGGCAATCCAACGAAAGCCAGCTCGTAAATGTCTGTCTATGGCAAGATGGCGCTGTGCTCGACTCGGTCTTTCAGTTGCTACCACGGCAGTGTGTCCCTACCTTGCGATCAGTGTGCAAAGAGTGGTTGCTATGCACAAGTAAGCTGTCTAGTTTCAAGCGCAAGCTATGCAAGCTATGCATCTAAGTCAGCCTTGTTCGAGACACAGACTTCCTGCAGGATCTTTGAAGTTGCAGCAGCTCAAGCCTCGAGGCAACTTCAAAGACGCAGAGCTGCAACGCTTTTTACACCAGCATCCGCACATCAGCCGCCTGTCCATGCTGTTAACGGACAGAAAAGCAGTGGCCGTTTGCAGAGACATACCTCAGATAACTTGTTTATCTTTGTGTCCATCCAGGAAAGAACCTCAACTAGATGTTTTGATGTCATGGCCACGTCAGCTCAAGAGCCTGACCAAGTGGAGCACACTCAAGGAACTGCATCTGTACAGTTGTACTTCACCCCCTTTTCACAATCATTTATCATCTTTGTCTGCTTTGACTGGCCTTTGCAGTCTAAACATACATGGCTCAGGTTTCTCCTATGACGAGACCAAGTGGTTGTCCGTCTTGCAAAGCCTGACATGCTTACAAATGGCCCACTGCCCAAGCGCAGAGTGTGCCGAAGCATTGTCTTGTCTCAGATACTTGTATACGGATGACGGTGTGACTGAAACACAAGCTAGGAGCCTCTCAAGACTGACAAGGCTGGACTGGAATTGTACAGAGTACCCAGCACCCCAGTCTTGCATGAGAAATGTGCAGTCCATGCAGGGTTTGAGGCATTTGTACTATAAAGGTTTCCGACGTATACGGGCTAGAGCACTTCTCATCCTTGACCAGGTTGACAACTTTGCACCTTTCTGAGACATGGACCGTGCATGATTATGCAGAAGATGCTGACAGGCTGAGCACACTGACAGCCTTACATGATCTGAATATACGTTACTATAAGCAGCTAGAGTTTCCAGGCCTTACTCAAAGAATGCAGCTTGTCAGAGTGAATGATGCGTCAGGTCCTCGTGTGTCTATAGTCAGAGTTGCATAGCGGTTAGTCATACATGAGTACAATGGTCCTTGCACAAGCAAGGCCTGCATGAAAACAAATGTGCCAGAAAATGCCACTTGCAAATGCACCTCCCTGTTTTTGCAGTGCAAACATATGCAGCTTGCCACTTAGATTGATCGACATGTCGTGACAGCTGAAAGCATCTAGCTGCAAGAACCTTAGCAATACTTTCACAAGCAGCTTACTGCACTCAGCGAATGCGCAGCGCAGTCCACAGCACATCATTTTATCCATTTTCTGCTCTGATTGCGCACGTCCCATCAAACTTCTTGTACGCTCCCCCCCAGGGTTCGACAGGGGGTCTCAAAACAGGTAGGATGCCCACGTCGGGCGTGAATTTTGCGGCGTTGCCCTCCCCAAACTTCTGCTTCACGCACTTTTGTGTGGGCAGCCCACTTGACTCATTTTTTTGGTGTGGGTACACAATTGTCGTGTTATTGAAGCACGAATGCAGCAGTGTTATCAAATTGCAACCAGAGCGGTATTTACAGGCTTAGGCTAAGTGCAGCCTCTACACTGTCATCATCACCACCTCCAGTATCAATGTACATGTTCTGTAACTCAGACTGATCAAAAACTTGACCCAATTCTTCATCATCACTGACGTCTATTGGCTGTTCTAGACCAGCTACTTCATATCCATTCTCAGAAAAATCTCAAACGAAGTACCCTTTCAGAGTGCGTTGTAGCTTTGCGCTCATTGCAATGCACAGTGTTTTGCGTAAAGACGCTGTTGTTGCTGCCCGCGAACTCTACTCTAGCTCGGCCATTTTGCGTGGGTTGCCCGCATGGGCGCCATTGGGAGCTGCGCCCCCTTCAAAAAATGAGATTGTGGCGATTTAGGAGGGCGACCCCCCTCCGGCCGAAGGCGGGCAGTATTTAGGTGGGCAGTCGAACCCTACTCCCCCCATCAAGAAGGCCCCCCGAGTCGCATGAAACCATCCTCCACTCAAACTGTGGTGTACAAACATGCACAAAACAGTTGAACTACGGAACGCCGCTTTGCGGTAGTCTTTGCAGTTGTATTAGACCACCAGTAGCTTGTTTTGCAGACCAAACAGGCCGTGAAACTTGCACAGCAAAAGCGCAAATGTAGTGGCGTGTGACTCTGCCATGGCTCTAAGATTGCGAGTCACACCTGACAGAGCGTCGTATCGGCCAGGCGATGTCCTAGCTGCGGTTGTTGAGGTGCTGTATGGTCGATGATCCTTTCACTTCGGGGCGTACGCCACAGAAGCCATACATCTAGTGGCAAACAGGCTGCATGCACGCTGCAGGTAGTCACTGAGCCGGTGTCAGGGGCCGTACAGGCTGCCGCTACTCACCTACAAGCACTGCAAATAGAACTATGTGCTTCGGAGCGTGTGGACTTGAATTGGGTGACAGGAAGGTACCGTGCAGGGTCTAGCATCACTGAGAAGGACAACAGGAGAGTCGCCAGGCCATTGCTGACGATGAAGCCAGTACGGCTTTGCGAACACTCAACTCTTCTTCCAGGATCTAGAAGGTTGTATCTAGTCAGGTATCACATAATCAAACAGCAGCTATGATGAGTTCTTTGACCTGAATTCACTATTGATCACTACATCACGTATGAACAGCTGTGTGGCAAGGCCTGTGCTGCTATTTTCAGGATACAGCTGCCAGACACATTGCCTCCATCCTTTAAGGGCTCAGCAGTGCGCTACAGCTATCAGCTTGAGGCAAAAGCAACTTTTGCGCCTCAGTCATGGAAAGGAGGCACACCATCAAGTACCGCCCAGTCTTCTGACTTTCATTCACAGTCGTCAACTCCAAGCACAGACAGCCCACCACAGCGTACTGTGCAAGCTCTGAATGCAACATCAAATTCTAGTCCTCATCTTGTACGATATTCCTCCAGCAGCAATCTGAAGCTGAGTAGGGGCAGGGAAGCTGTAGGGCAGCAACAGCGCAAGGGCCCTGGCATTGTGCATGTGAAGACTCCTGTGCATCTCTGGCCAGCTGTGAGTCTGCACCATTCCTCGCCACAATCATCACCATCACCATCATCATCGTCGTCACAGTGGCATGAGAAGCTGCCTATAGATGTGCAGTTGCCCTTTCATGATTAGCTAGTAGCAAGCACTGACGCGTTGGCATCTTCAAATCCTTTCTGCTGTTGCACAGTGACACGCAGGACAGACATTTGATTGCGCTGCACATGGTGCATGCTTCACATGCTTTGCACCAGGCTTGTCTCGTCAGGCCATGCAACCCAAGACTGCATCTTGCGTAGCCTGGGAGGCTTGCAACATGCTGGTCTCATGAGACTGCACATCAAGCAGTCTTGTCTGCAAGCTGATGTTGAGCTTTGACCTGTAGCATGCCTTGCCCCAGTCTGGTTTCTGTGTGTTTCGTCCATGCAGCTGCCATGCAATGACAGAGGAGTTGGTTTGATCACAGGCAGAGTCTGCAGAGCAGTCACAGACTGGCAATGGCATTGTTGCTGGTGATGATGCCGAGCTAGCCAGCGTCTCATATCCTCTGGATCTACAAGAAACCCTGGACCTCTGCATTGATGTCACGGTGAGATGGTCTGATGCTTCTTTGCCATGTCATGCTGTCTTTACACCAGCTGCAGTTCCAACAATCTTGATGACAGCTGTTAGATTGCAGATTGAAGGTAACACAGCCCAAGTGAATGCTCAAACTAGCTCAGACACACGTGGGTATGCTTGAGCGCTGTCACGCACATTTGTGCACATACATATCGTCAGCAGTCTGTGCGATTTACCTACAAATAAAGGCTACAGCTACTCTGCATTGTCACATGAGTTGCCTTGCTAGTGCAGGACCTGTTAGATGCTGAAGCAGAGGTCCCTCACGCCATTCCCAGGCGGCAGGCCTCTTTTGCAAGAAGCACTGGGGACACAAGTGCAAAGGCAGGTTCCGGCAAAAGTCAATTCAGAACTCCCACAGCTGCAGGTAGCACCTTTGCTCAAGCCTTGGCAAGGCATCTGCACAAGACTCTGCAATGTGGAGGATATGCTTGTAAGTGCACCTGATCAGGCAGGTGTCTGTTCGCGAGAGCAAACAAAGCATTTGTGACAAGCCAACAACATACACAAAATTGTAAGTGTCAACGAGTCACCGGTATGTGACCGCCTCAAAAGCGCAGCCTTGTGCAGATTTGCTTGCACTGCAGCAACATATACATACAAAGTGTGGCCTATGAGCATTTTGACAAGGCTCATCACATGTGTGTAAAAACAGTTCTGCACTGCAGAGGCCGCAAATGGGGTGAGGGATCATGATGGGGCTCTTGAGGGGTCAAGTGCCACAGCTAATGGGGGGTCAGAGACCCCCTCCACAGCCAGATCCAGGCTCGTACGCCAGACAGCCCCGCCCTCTGCCGGCCCTGCCCCTTCACCTTCCTTTGCAGCTGCTGACAGCAGTGCGTTGCGCAGCTACAATCTCAAGTGAGCCCAATGTGTGCATTGCCAATGACCATCTTGGTTTTCTTGTGTATACTTCTGTGGACAGCCAATTGTTCTTGTCTAACACAGAGTATAGGCTTATTGAGAATGCTTAGCCGTTTAGCTTGTGGCTACTTCTGGCTCTAAGACAACATATGGCTTGTCAGCATACTGCTCAGCTCTTCACCACAGCCAGGATATCACTCTGTATTGGTGTAATGTCAATGGAGCCCTGTGAGGTTAGTTTCCCTCCGTTCATCACAACTTACAAAGTTTCTGCTGTGTCAATGTCAAATGTGAATGCTGGCAGGACCCGCCACAGTCTCCAACCCTTGGGTGTGACCTACTGCTGGTACTTGTGCCCCACCTTTACAAACAGTTGACGCGGGTGCTCTCTCACTCAGCAATACCATGAAACTTATACAAGCACGTATAAATTGGGTCCTCTCCATCACGCTCAATTGGCTTCTGTCTGCTTGAAAGAGAATGATCTGCTGTTAAGATTTGCAATGCAATGGAGGGACTTTGTCAATGTGAAGTGTGCCACACAAAGAATTTGCAAAGCCTATAGCCTTGAAACCCTCCAATTGCTCAGATCAACTCAAATTTGCAGGGTGGGTGATCATCCACTGGTAAGGCTTGCGCTGCATCCTCCCTTGGAGGGCTGCCTGCAGTTAGGAGCCACCATTGCCGGCACACTGGACTTCAGATTCAGTCAAGAGGCTGCACAACAGAGCGGCGCAGCGCCCAAATGTGTCCAGGTGGTGGTGATGCTGGAAACAGAGGAAGTGGTACAAGACCGGTGGCAGGCCCCTAGTAAACGTCAGACAGGTCCTGTACGCAAGGTGGGCTCTGATGTGATTCCATGTATGTGCTGCAGTTGCATGCTTGTTATAGCGGTTGAGTTGGAGCTTGTTGGTCTATGTGACAGGTGTGGCATCAGGTCAGAGCGTCTTTGTCACGGACTCATGCAATGTCTGTGCATGTATATGAGCGACAACTATGTATGTATCTGTGTGTGTGTGTGTGTGTGTGTGTGTCTCTCGCTCTCTCATGGCTGTCACATTGTACAGGTGTATGATGAGCATCAGGAATTGACAGCAAACACCATACTGACGCATTTCATGTTCAGCCTGCCATTTGAAGAATGTCCCACATTCTCAACTCACCTAGTACAGCACAAGTGGGTGCTGCGGTTTGAGTTCACAGCTACATACCACCAGAAAGGATCTGGTTGGGGATTGGGAAAGACCAACAAGAATCCTGAGCAGATCACATGGCTGTTGCCCATACTTGTCTGGCCGCCTGCAAGCTGATGTAAATGCTGTGTGGTGCATCTTGTGACTGTATAGTACTCATGCAGAGTGTGCTGCAGAGTTCAATGAAAGTGTTTGCAGCATGCAATAGCATTTTGTCTTCATTGGGTGTGCATCCCCTGGAGATTCAATGCTTTCTGGAAATATCTTGGATATTGATGTATCAAGCTGTGCAGAGTGTGACTTGACGGTTTTTCCTGGCATTACCGCACTACATGACGTTTGCTGTACTGCGTCATGCTGCTCGTCAAAGCAGTCACGACCATGCCATGATACATTGTAAAACATCTAGCAGCAATGCTCTCCACAATCACATCCCTCTCCTAGCACTGACAGCAGTGCAACCAATGCTGTACATTATGCGCTGCATGTTGGCACTTATACTGAAACCATCGCTGGCACTTGTCACTAGTACAGACCAACTTTGGCTGGTACTTGCACATAGAACTTGTTTCTGTGCAAAAGATTGATGATGAAGGCTACTTACATGCGTGAATGTACTTTCTTACATCATCTCTGCAGCGATTCAGCAGGCACATTGCTTTGAAATCAGTTGCTTCACTTAGGCCAATTGATGTATAATCAAACTGATATATCCATCAGTCAGTTTCGTGTTGCCAAAATTGCCATTCAAAATTGCCCTCTCAAGTGCTTGAACAGGCAGTTTGCAATTTAGGCCTTGGTGTGCTTGCCAACATCGCTTCCAGGGGTAAGCTTGTCCTTAATCTTCTGCATAGCACTCCTGTCATCAACCTGCCCACCACTCTGGTCGTACTCAGCGCCCTTCTGGTGGCCAGCTCCAGACCCAACACCACTCCCAGTCCCTGCACCGGTCCCTGAACCAGTCCCTGACCCAGTCCCTGTTCCTTGGCTTCCATACCCACCAGCACCTGCATCGGTTATACCCAATGAATGAACCAAGACAGCAGTCAACAATAAGCAAATCACATGGGAAGGTGTCTAAGCAGTGACTTCACCAGAAACGGAATCAGCCAGGCAGATGTGCAGACGAACACACACTCAGGGAAAAGGGATTGAAAGATGAGGTGTGCACAATGGCAGGACAAGCAAGCAACCTCTGCAAGCAAGACATGATTGACAAGTAATCTATGCAAGCAGAAATAGTTGAATCAGTCTCTAGCCGACTTTCAAGAAAGCAGCATACCTGTGCCAGTGTTAGCACCATCGCCGCCCTGGCCATATCCACCTCCTCCAGTCCCATGTGACCCAGTCCCGTGTGATCCAAGACCACCAGCTCCAGTTCCTTGTGAGCCAAGACCACCGGCGCCTGGATTAGGATAAAAATTGGCATGCATATCAGGGCAACAAGTCCCACTGACATTAGGATTTAATGAGTATCAAATGAGATGAATCGCACAAACATGAGAGCACACACACAAGGTACTTTGCATCTACTTACCCTTTCATGGCAAGTAGGCGCAACTCACTGTAAGAACATAAGGTTTGCAAACAATGGCATGCAGGAGGCAAAGACAAACCCAAAAACCTTTACACAAAAGTCACCACCAACACTTATCCAATACCGCATGCATTTGAGAATTGTCACCTGTGCCAGTGCTAGCACCACTGCCGCCCTGGCCATACCCACTGCCTGTGCCACTGCCAATTCCGGAGCCTGTGCCACTGCCAATGCCTGAGCCTGTGCCACTGCCACTGCCTGAGCCCTGTCCAGTGCCTTGGCTGCCATACCCACCAGCTCCTGAACAAGCACATGATGTAGTTCATGCTTGCTTCACAAACCCAACACGCTCAAGCAAGTCAGCAAAGATTGGTCAAGCATAAAGGCAAGTCTGAACAAACAAATGGATGGGCAATGAGTAAGCAGCAGCGCATAAAGGGAAATGGGTTGCTGGCTCACAGCAGGCCTTTTAAGACTCGATACAGTACAAGTCAAAGTCAACAGTTACGCAGTCTGTGTGCTTGGCTGGGATAACAGCAAGCAGGTGATGCATTACCTGCGCCAGTGGCAGCCCCAGCAGCACCCTGACCATGCCCATGATGGCCATGGTGATGTCCATGATGTCCATGCTCCCCCTGACCAGTAGTCTGAGCAGAGTTACCATATCCTGCACCTTGGGTGTCACCAGAGCTGCCTAGGGTGCCAGTGTTACCAGCGCTGCCCAGGCCACTGGTGCCACCACTCTGACCTGTGGTGCCACTGCTGCCAAAGTCATTGGTGCCACCGCCAGTGCCACCACCACCACCGCCGGTGTGGTGGTGGCCGGTGGAGGAGCCAAGCTGACCGGTGTTGGCACTGCTGCCAAAGTCTTGGCCGCCTTGACCTCCTAGGTGCTGCTGTCCACCCTGACCTCCTAGGTGCTGCTGTCCACCCTGACCACCCAGGTGCTGCTGTCCACCTCCACCTCCCAAGTGGTGCTGGCCAGTACCTGTAGAGCATGCAGGGATGTGATTTGCAGAGCAGAGGTCAGTTCATCATGTGAGCCACAATTATGTCTCAATTCTAAAGAGAGTATGATGCCTCATAGATTTGTTAGAACAGTGACTGACAAGACTAAACAGCGCCCAATGGTAACAGTGCATCAGCAACCTTCCAACAGCCAGCAGCACAGCAAGCCTGGTCCTTGTGACTGAAACAGCGGACATCTGAACCAACAGTGCAACTGAGGCACATACACAGCAATTCCTGAACTGGTGGGACTTGGCTTATTGACGCACACGACTGCTGCAGCCTTTGCAGGCACGACTTGCAGACCACTGCAGTCACGACATGCAGACCGCTGCAGTCGCTTACCGGTTGATCCAGTTCCGGTTCCATACCCACTTCCTCCGCCTGCACGTGCCAAGTATCGAGATCGCGACAGTTGAGATCACTTTCACGAGACTCAATCGAAGACGCTCTCGACAGGCACAGTAGCATGAAACGGTCGCTTATGCTACCAACGTCACTGACCAGAGGTATTGTCGAAGCCCTGACCCAAGTTTCCCTGATTCTGGTCAAAACCTTGTCCCATGTTGCCCTGGCCGGTGGTTGTGTTGTCCACGGAGGATGCTTGGCTGCTGCCGCCCATGACGCCCCGAGCCTTTTGCTTGATCTGTACAAGTAGATGTGCTAGTCAGCACTTGGTTTGCACGAGTCAGCAACAGTGGTTTAAAGTCATGGCAAGTGCAACTGTTGCGGAGCCGCGTTACCTCGTCCATGACGCCTGACATGATGAGCTTGAAAGAGTTGCTGGCGTGAAAGGGAGGCTTTGTCAAAGTCTGGAACTCGAGTAGTTATGCAATGCGGTGTCCAAATCGTGAAGTAAAGCACGAGCTGCCTGCGACTCGATCCTACAACAGCAGCCCATGAGAAGTTGAGTAATCTCCTTGGTAGCTGCTCCTAGTACTTTACGCACTTACTGTAACTGCAGGGTAACTTCGACAGCGACGTACTGAGCGTTACATGACGGCGTTGTATGACGGCGTAATGCTTGCAAGACCTGTAAGAACACGTGTCCTTCTTGGGAATTCGTAGCAATAATGGTGTGGAAGTATTTCTTCCACTCCTGGAGAAGTGTATGCCAGAAGTTGCTGAAGGTGCTCAGTGGGCCCAATTACGGCTGGGTACATACTGCCCAGATCAGAATAGGCCACGTCCGATACGTGTGCTGTTCAAGTCGATGGACGACAAGCACACTTTCCTCAAGCATGCAAAGCACCTTAAAGAAGTCGACCTCAGATATGACGATGATCTGACAAGATTGCAACAAAAGCAAAGGCAAGACATGTCTGCAGACTTTGACACCCTGAAGTCAAAGGGCCACAAGCCTTTTTACAGAGGATCTTCATTAAAGTTTCGCCACGCTGACAAGACACGCACATGCAGGAGGCATGGGGCAGCTAGAGCTCCAGATGCCCAAGTTTAGTGCAACTTGAGTCCTTGTACTGACCTTTTAGCAGGCACATATACATTGGTGCTTTTGGCATCTAAAATTGGTTATCACCGTCTTATGTTGACTTTTACTGGCACTTCTGGTTGTGCAAGGATGTACAATAATTTCAACACGTCTAAACAGGATTTCACATATGCATTTTACACATGCATGCTATGAGCTGTACCAGACATCACAAGTACCTATCTTGATTCACTGAACTGAACTATTTGTGTGTTGGGTCTGAGTTGCCCCCCAGGACATTAAACATATCGAATCGGTGGCTACCTTAGGGAACGCTTTGCATGTAGGAAGCAAATCTTGTCTGTATGAATTCACTGAACTGAACTTCCTGTCTGTTGGGTCCCAGTTGCCCCCCAGGACATTAAACATATCGATTGATTATTTGAATAAGAACAGTCAAGTCTACGTGCAAGGCTCGTCTCCTGCTGGAAGGACACCCGCGCACATTGACGTTGTTAGGGTGTTGACATGATCTGGGTCTGTAGTTTGGACCTTTGAGCACCTGAAATCAGCCATCTTAGGCTGTCATGGTATACTATGGAGTACCTTTCGTCGCCTGACGAGTGAAAATAGTAATGCTGAAGGGACCTTGGCTTGCCTTGACAACATTTCCAGCCTAAGCCTGCCACATTGCCCTGTGATGGTTCTGCTTCGCTGCAAAGACCATACTGAACGAAGTCTACATCATCTAAACCCTAAACCCTAAACCTCAGGGCAAGGTTTGTTGGTACATTCAGTGGTCAGCTGCAGTGACAGCTCAGCATGCAGACATGCCATTAGGTTGTCGGCTGCTTGTTGTAACATTTCGCTTGGAAAAGTTCACAATGGCAGCCAAATGCAGCAAGCTCTATGTTGATAAGCTTTGCTTCATTTTATGCACAACAGATGGACCACCACTGTTGCAGTGTGGCAGTGTGTTACAGTATATTACGGCATGAAGCGGCCTGATCACAGCACGTGTGTCTTGTCAGGATATAGCTCTACAACCAAGCTCATTGTGATACAATTCATTCTACGTGCGAGCTTTGGTGTGTGCCTAATAGCACTAAGCCAATTACCTGTATGAGCGTCACCCTGTAACAACCACCGTGACAGCAAGGTTGGCACATTGTTGCCTGCATGTGGACGACAACCCTAACTCCTCAAGCAACATAGCATTAGGTGTAGTATACTTGACCCCACAGATGTGCCATATCTGTCATACATGAATTGTAAAGCAGTCTTTGCTTTCTGTGCTGCGCCACAAGGGCTATGCATGCCCCACTGATCATTGTTGACCAGATTTTGGCTGCAAGTGAGCCTACAGCAAGGCTTCATGTTCACACCATGGAGGAGGCACAGAACTTACTTAAGGTTCTAGCTTAGGCATTTGCTGCTGTCACAGCAACCTGACAGATGCATCTGGAGACTCAGCTTACTTCAGAGAGTCATTCAGTCTTGATGTTACATGCTTTGCGCCCAAATGTGGTGCCTGTTTTGTACAGTGGGAAGTTCTGAAAAAGCCTGCAGATACAATCATCTGCATGCGCCATGCTTGAGTTTGTTTATTGTGTCAGTTCTTCAGCTGAAGTGTCCAATCAGCTTCACTTGCTCCAGCTAGCTGTCTACGCAACACATAAAAGTACAGCTACGGCTGTGCGTACGCCTGTGCTAGCTTCAACCAGGTACTGTGAGCTATGGAAATGCAAAGCGTTTCTGCAAACTGCACAGTTATGTGCATGCATGACTGTTACAGTACAGATCTGTTTCCTTGCTGACACTACACGCTGTGACGAGTAGCCTAGGCTGACTGTTCAGTCATAGCTAATCGACCACGAGCGCAAGCGCAAACGCGTGAAGAGCCAAGTCGATGTGTTAGTAGTCATACCGAGTCAACAGAGCGAGAAGCCCTCAAACTGGGTGATGAGACCTGTTACAGGAGCAAAACCAACGGTAAGCTTCAGCTTGAAAAGCATCGTGGCATGCATCCTTCAGGCACAAAGGAAGCGTCGCGATGTCTTTAGACAGGAAGGGAGAGGCTGCACACGCAAGCGCCGTGCTGTCTTTGGACAGTAAAACTAAAGTGTACAGCAAAAGTCGCAGAATTGGTTTTTGAACCCGGGTCTCCGAGCCGTAGCCGAATGAGCTTTTGCTCAGCTTTGTAAATGTGCAACTGCGACGTCAACTGCATGGTTGTCCAACGAAAATCTCTTGCGCGCAATGCCTCCCATGGGTGAAGGCACAGGATTGCAGCCATCGTAAATCTGTTCATGAGCCAATGCAAACAGGGTTGAAAGCAGTTGATAGTTTAGTACCAATTGGTCGTGGACAGCGTGAGTTGATTATTGGTGACCGTCAAACAGGAAAACTCAGCTTGAAAAGAGAGAAGCATTCTTACAAAGGAGGTGGGCTCAGTCAAGCATTATCAGATAGAGTACATACGCCATGACAACCAGGCAATCATTCAATATCTTCCCAGAGAAGTACTTTTTGCATTCAATTTCAACAACATGCATGCCCTTGTATAATGTACATTGATGTCTTATCAGGCTACAAAGCAAACTTTGTAATGCAGCAGGCAAAAGCACAAACGTTGTTTGCTGCTATTCTTCTCTTTGAGAGCGCAAGCGAGACAGCTCACGGGACTTTTGGCTGCTGCTCTTATCCTTGACAGACGCTGGAGCCTTGGCACCAAAGCCTGACCTAGACTGCACATGCATCAAATGTGATGGAGCCTTCATCTTGCTCATCTCACTGCGCCGCCTCATGCTGGACTTGATGACGGTGGGATGACACTGATCCTGAGCCACAAAGGGGAAATCCACGCAGTAGTGCAGGCCCCTGCTCTCTTTGCGCTGCACTGCAGAGGTCATGATCAGCTCCCCCACAGTGGCAAGGTTCTGAAGCTCTGTCAAGGCAGTGCTGACTCCTGTGGACTTGACCAGAGACCTGACCTCTTGACAAAGGCTTCCAAGGCGGACTAGACCCTTCTGCATGTCAGCTGTGTTTCTGACAATGCCAGCATTTGCCCACATGAGGGAAGCGAGTTCTTTACGGGTGGCTGCAATCCACTCTGATGATGCTGCTGACAGCACAGCAGGCACCTGCACACCCAAACATCAAAGCTGTAAGACAAGCAGATGCACAACCTGACTATCTCCTGACATGCGCAGTGCAGTAGATGTGCCTGACATGGGGACTGCAAGCAATGCATCAGACAGTGAGTGCAGATGCACCAGGCAGACAGTACAGCACGTGTACAGCAGCCAACAACACACATGATGCAGAGCCAATACACATCACAGACAGCATTGAGAAGACCAGCACAAACAACCACACACACAGCGTACAACACCTCATGATTGACACACAAGTCATCTGGTAGCAATAGCACTTCAAAGATCTAGCACATGACAGCAGGTCAGGCGAGGAGGAGTGCATACCTTGGAGCCAACAAAGTCCGCCGACAAGGCAGCATGATGCAGAGCTGAGCCAGCATGCTTCAAGGCATATTCAGCATGGCACACAGAGGCCTCCACAGCTCTGTTGGCAAACACCAACCCCTCCAGCAGAGAGTTACTAGCCAGTCTGTTTGCACCATGCAGCCCTGTGCAGGCCACTTCGCCGCAGGCAAAGAGCCCTGCAAGGTTGGTCTCTCCAAGAAGGCCAGTCTGGACGCCACCACACATGTAGTGCTGGGCCGGGACCACTGGGATTGGCTGCCTAGTGATGTCAATGCCACTCTGCTGGCACTGGGCTGCAATGTTGGGGAAGTGCTTCATGATCTGCAGAACATGACCAAATTGTTCAAGACGCTGGTCTGTGCTGTATGCACTAAACAGATTGCGTGGTCTTGTAATCATGCTGATCTGGTCTGTATTAAGGTGATCATAAATCACACAAAAAGATCGCATGGCCTTGTAAAGCTCTCAGATATAGCAAGATAGGCTGCCCAAACCGCCATACAAAAGCGTCATAGGTGCCAGTAAAGTATGGAATGGAGCCTACAAAGCCAGACGCAAAATGCAAAGCTACAAAGCAGACTGAAGACAGCCTAGCACAGACATAACAGCATCAGTTTTAGCATATTCATAATGTGAGATCAAAGCATACCTTGCTAGCAGACTCATGACTGACATCCAGCAGCACATGAGACTCCCCACGCTTCATCATTTGATCCTGAATGCTGCGTGCTACAACATCCCTAGGTGCAAGCTCCAACCTGGCATCATACTGAGGCATGAACCTCTCCATGGATTGGTTGTACAGCAGACCACCTTCGCCCCTCAATGCCTCTGAGATGAGGAAAGTTCTGCCAGTAGCAGCAGGCGCTGCATCTGAGTAGAAGGCAGTGGGGTGGAACTGCACAAACTCCATGTTTGCCATTGAAGCTTTGGCTCTGTATGCCATGGCCATGCCGTCACCGGTGGTGACGGATGGGTTGGTGGTGTTTGGGTAGGCTTGACCCCCACCCCCTGTGGCTAGTAGGGTCACTGGGGCGACAAATCTGATCATGGTATGAGTCTCTTGATCCAACACATCAGCCCCCAAACAGTGGCTTGCACCATTGACTTCATCACGAAGCAAGTCTTGTGCCAGGTGATGCTCAAAGAAGGCGATGTTGCAATGAGACTTGGCTGCTTGCACCAAAGTGCGCTCAATCTCATGGCCTGTGATGTCTGCCGCATGGACAATGCGCCTGTCGCTGTGACCGCCCTCTTTGGTGAGGTGCAGACTGCCATCTGAGTTGGTGCTGAACTGCGCCCCCAGTTGCACCAGCTCTAGCACTGCTTTAGGTCCTTCGCGACAGACTGCGTCCACAGCTCTGCAACATACGTGGAAAGCTTGTCAGCAAGTATGTAAAACAACCTAGAATGTGAGTGATTTTGGGCTCTGTCGCAAAAAAGCATTGAAGTGTATGAGCAGCCAAGCAAATGCCTGTCAACACAGTTGGTATGTCAGCCAGAAGACTGTTTATGTTGATGGAAGACTGTGTATATACAAGGACACAATACAGAGACACAAAAGCCAGGTGCAGCATAAGACGTTGCATGAAGAAATGCTACACCTATGCCTTGGTGACCCAGATTTGCCATATGCACAAAGGTACAACTCGACAAACAGTATGAAATGCAGTTGGACTCCAAAAGGGGGAACGACTGCGCAGGCAATATCAGTTAGGAAAGGGAACAGACCCTGGATTGTTGAGGTGGGCACCAGCCACCATGGTGTCTTGCACATGCTTCTCCACGCTGTCCAGAGGATCCAAGACTGCGCACACACCGCCTTGAGCATATGTAGTGCAGCCTTCATCAGCTGTGGCCTTGGTGATCACAGCTACTCGGCCAAACTCAGCCACCTGAAGACAGAATCACAAAGATCTGCACAGCTGTTCTGCTTACCACCCAGGCATTGTAGCGAAAGTGAAAATGCTGTGATAGCATCACAGCATTGACTCTTGGCAATTCTTGAAACCAGTATCATGACAAACATTGAGCCAAGGCATAGCTATTGCTGATGCTTGGCACAGTGCTAACATGGGGCTTACAGCACAGGCTGGTCAGTCTTAGTGACATACCTTCAGTGCATAGGTCAGCCCAGCAATTCCGCTGCCAAGTACCAGAAAATCATATGACTGGACCAATGATGTTGGTAGCTCAGCAGGGTGGTACTGGAATGAAGCTATGCTAGGATCAAGACTGTATGGCGAGGCCTGGCACCTAATTGGGTTAGCAGCTGCTCTGCTGACCCTCTTGACTGAGGTTGAAGCAACACGAGGGGCCTTGCTGCCGAGCAATCTTGAATCGGCTGATAGCCTCGAAACGCGTGCATACGCATGTGCTGCTGAATGATGACGGTGCTGGGCGATGGGGGTACCAGTCGGGCACAGCAGGGACATGTTCGCTATAGTTCTGCAAAGTCGGCTAGGAAAGGTAAAGCTAAAAAATCAGCGTGTCTGAGTTCTGATGGGGTATTTCTTGTTGAACACCCACGTACGTTTGGCTCCCTTGCCGCAGCTCTGCAGACAGACACGCGATGAGACAGGCCCACACCAGCACAAACTGCAAGGCAGTCAGTCCATCACATACCTGCATGTTCAAGCCCAAATTATACTTAGGAGCATGCCGTGTCTATGTCACGATAGACAAACTCGACGTCGACTGCAGCACCAGCAAGCAACGATGGCCAAGGTCTAACACTCTGAGTTGTTGGTCGTGTTGCGATAGGCCTGGGCTGGACACGATTTGATATAGGGGGCCTTTCATGAACGATTACTCTATTGACACGTGCATTGTTTTACGTGATTGGGATTTGACGTGGCCGTCCATCAGGCTACTAATTTAGATTTACGTTGCATTGCAGTGTCCACAGTTACCAGGAGTATGACAGCATCGTCACTCACAGTTACGGTGTCGTCTGCTGCAGCAAGCGGTGTCAGGCGACTAGCAGACCGCTAGACACAGGTCAGCTGCGCCAAGCATGTCATGCTTACGGCACGTCAGCAAGAGGTCAAAAGGCAACGTCGCAGATGACTTTGGCGTGGTCAAAGACAGTGTGCAACAGGTTCCAACAGTGCCTCCAGTGTCAATACCTTTGGCGGACCCCTCTGTAAAAGTGTGGAGTGTCAGCGACTTCAGCATTTTGCATGAGTTACAGAAGCCAGTCGTCGTCGTGTCAGCAGGGACCTATGAGCTCTCGCACAGGTGACCTGATCCCTCTGACACCAGCAGTGATGGCTTCGATCGCTCTCGCAGTGTGTCATCAAACAACTGTTGTCGTTGTGGCTCACACAAGGAGCAAGCCACACCTCGAGTGATCTTCCAAAATGCAGACTGCCAAAGGCGATTTGGTCTGCCCCACCTCACTCTGCTTGCTATGATGTGGTCACGTCTATGTCAGAAGATCACCGTCAAGCACTTCGAGACTGGAAGCTGGATATCACACGGGTACAATCGCACACTTGACGCTCGTCCTGAAATGCACAAGCATCGGCATGTGCCAAAGCAATTGTTTACATTGCACTGCCAGCTTGCCGCTCAGCTTTGCTCTTTCACACGACACAGAGTGTATAGGTTTTACCTGAGTCGTGCTGTATGACAGGGGAGGAAGGTCCAGACTTGACATATACGCTGTGCTGAGACCTTTGTTCCAAGGCATAGCCAGTGACCGCCCAGAATGCCTCATCAGAGTGGAAAGCACGGCGAGCAACATTACATCTGCTCACTTGTCCAGATGCTTGAGCACTGTCAAGCATGAATGCTTGCACCAGAACCACGCATAAGCGTCTTGCATGGTACCCCCTTGTGACATGTCTCTCGTCACTAATGGTCTCCACTTCTCGCAATGCCTTCTCCCGTGCCACACCATTTTTGATTCCGTCATGCAGCCAGTCAGAGTAGAGACAGCAGCAGGACAGGTTCACACTGCTGTCATGCATACTGTGGAAATGGATGCTAGCACAGAGGACCTGCGCATGACAGCCATGTATTTAAGGTCGCCAATTCACACTCTCATGTTCAGTAGCAAAGGCGCACTGTTGGGAGCAAACTTCTCTGCACTGGAAGCCTGTCGTGTCCATACACCAGGTGGGAAAGCAATGACAGTGTTCCAGACTCACCTGGAACTGCAAGCAAAACACGTATTGTATGGCTGTTTGGGAAGAGTGGTCGCGTATTTCATCACATGTGGTCAAGCACACAGGCATGTGGATATAGAATGTATGCCAGCGCATGCACTAAATGTTTCCTTGATGAGTTTTGCATACCTGCAATGACGCAGTCAACTTTCATGGCTCCATGCACGAGCGGTCAAAACTTTTGCTGCAGGTGCTGCTGTGGAGAGTGTCCCTCTGAAGACACTGTTTGACATGGGGTTGTATCCAGGTGACACAAACATGCTCGCGTCTATATCAAATTTGGTTGCCATGTCAATAACGCCAATGTTGTGAACCTCACAGAGTAGGTTGACAGAGTAGGTTGATGCAGAGAATTCAGCAATGCTTGATCACATACACGATGCTGTTCACCGCATCATGGAGGTGCAGTCTGCCTCATCCCTCTCTCAAGGTGCACTGGCAATGTCACTGCTGGTCCCAATCATGACGATTTGCATGGTTGAACAGTATCTGCCACATTCCCCAACAGCGCTCCTGCGTGTACTGTGTCTTATTTCTTCCATGTCTTGTTCCTCTTGGTAATAGGCCGTGTTGAATGCTGCTGATGTCGTCTTGCAAAATGTCTGCCTTTGCATGCTCAGCCCTTTGCTGACTGGTACACAGGTGGTGAGCTGGAGGCACAGTCTGCCTATGAGGAAGCCTTGAATGCCGTTTTCGTCATGCAGCTGACATGGCATCACATGCAGCCCCACCGCAGGAGTAGGGATGGCAAAACTAAGTGGTCCATGATCAAGATGTGGCCCATGAATGTGAGTGGTATTACATACACTGCAACCTGCACCTCCCAATTGGCGTGTGTCACATCAGCCAGGGCACATTAGCTGTTCATGGTTGGAATGGACAGCTGCAAAATGAGGCGAGTGTCTTGCAACTGCACCAGTCAGAACACTTCTCCCACCATCTCCCCACCTTCACCTACCAGGACAACACCATCCTACTCAGCCTGCTGGTCCGCCGATATGCAGCAAGCACAAGCCTGCTGGACAGCCAACTAAGCTGCAGTCAGCTTGTGTGGATGTGTGCATGACCCGGTGTCACTGGTCAGCACTGATCATATCATATCATCTTTTGCGTTGACTCACACACTAAAGCAGACATGCAGGACCCCGTGACAGCAACTCCTGCAGTGCTGGTCAAGCGGTACAACATCACACAGCACAAGGAGCTGGAGGCTCAGCTTTCCCTGCGGCAAGGCGACTTGCAAAGGTTTGCCTGACATGTTGGCCTGACCTGTGTGTCAACACAGGCTGTTTGGTCAACAGCATCTAAACTGTGTGTGCCACTTTGCTCTCCTGCCACTGCCTGACCAGCCGCAGCAGCCCAGACCTGTCGCTTGCAGCTGGGTGCTCTGCAGCTCTGACTATGCTCTGTTGTGTTGTTGAAGATCTGAACAACACCACAAACAGTATGGTGATACATATCAACCAAAAAAGGGATGAACACAACAAAAACATAGCAGTTCTGTTTCCAGAATCCATGCATGTTTCAGCAGCTGGTGTGCATGCAATAACACATCTGGAAGCATCATCTGGTGGGCAGCTGTCCTGCTTTGCAGGCTTGCAAGTGCCTTAGTAGCCAGTCAGACTTGTTCATGATGGGTTGATGATATGTGGCATCATTGTGCAGGCAGAATGAAGATCTGGAGCAGGTCTCTGTGGCCATGCAAGAGGGGAAGTTGAGGCTGCAGCAGGAGGCTGAGAAACTTGCGCAGCAGCTGCAGGCTGTTCTGAATGACAAATTTGTGAAAAAAAACACCTTCGATGCTGAAACGCCAATTGACAAGACACTGGGATACCTGGAAACCGTCATCAGCGTAAGTTTACCGTTCCAATGGCCTGCTGTTTGTTGTGCCTGCACTGAGCTTTTTGGTGAGATCAGCTTGACAGCCTGACTGTTCTTGCATCCATGCGCTCTCAGTCCTGACGTAAAGGAGGCTGTGACCAGAAAATTCACCCCCCCCCCCCCCTTGACAGGAAGCAAGGAGAACAGCCGCGAAACGTGGGCAGCTTTTTTATAAGTATTGGTGTCATGCTGATCTTTAGCTTCCACCCTGACAACAACTCGTCAGTGATGCTATTTTCTTGACACCAACATGCTGGCAGAATCTGGCCTGCTGCATTTTTTCAAATATCCCAACGTTCACATATCCCAACATCACATATCCCAACACAGCTGCACCACTGCATCTGTGACTCCTCACATCACCTACCAACATGTCAGACGCCGGTCATCTGTGTCACAACCAGCACTGACGAACTCATACCTGCTGTTGTGCAGGGTAGCATACCTCCTCTGCAGCAAGCCCTGGAGCCGCACACCATCCTGAGCCAGTCTGACACCAAGCTGAGACAGCCTGTGGGACTGGAGGAGCAGCTGCTGATGGGGCGCATGGGCTCTGATGTCGACCAGTCCATGCTGCAAATGCTGCAGGCAAGACCGTTGCAGCCCAAGTGCTTCATGACTGTCTGTGCAGCATCTTTTTGGGCGCTTGCTTTTGCTCTGCTTGCTTTTGCTTGCTGGTCATACCTCCTCAGCAACCCCAACAACACATATTGACAGGTCCTTGCGGCTCAGTCTGCTGCCCTACCACTGACTTGGAGGGCATGGCAAGCAGTCGTCTTGTTGCTTGCATTTGCTTGAGCTGATTGCATCTGCATCACGCCTGCTTGAGCTCAATGCACACATGCACTTGGCTGTTTGGACCAGTATTGCATTGAACCAGCAGGTGTTTTGCAAGCCAACGCTTCCAATGCACACAAAACATGACCTCAGTGGGCTCCATGAACCATTTTAACTGCCCCTGTGTCAGGTCAGATTGCAGCCGGTCATGCAGGCATGCATGATTGCATATCCTCACATGCTTGCGAGTGTCGGGCCCCTAGCCGGCAGCAAAGAGGCCTTTTTGACAAAGCCAGCAGCTGTGCTGATGCTGCAGGGCAACCCGACCAAGCCACAGATCCGCAGGCCAACAATAGAGACAGATGAGCTGCCTGCACCCTGGAGCCCCTGTGCACACGCCACCGCAGAAGCAGCAGCTCTCACAGCTTTTGAGGTTCCCACCTTCTTGGATTCTCTAGTACCAGCCAGCCTCATCCCTGACCTGGAACGCCTCCTGCATGTAAGCCAAGGACACATGGACACGCGTGTCTGTTTGTGCTGTGCTCCATGATATCTCCTGGCATGCTTGCTTCCAGCTGCATTTTGTTGACAGCCTATGTCACCAGGAACCATGATGCTCTACTCCATGAGCTGGATCTGCTGTGGATCCTGATGCAGAACCTTTGCAGGCTCACCTAGACATGACAAACAATATGTACTGGCGAGATTTACTAAAATACTGACAACCCTGGGTCTATCTGTACGACCTAGCTGGTTGGATGAAGATGTTGGTCCTCCTCCTCATTGCAATGCACAGAGTGATTGCGCCACAGCTGGTCAGACCAAGTCGAGCTGCACTGCTTGTTGTCTTCAGCGCTCTGCAAGACGCAAACACTGCTGCAAGTCACAGAAGCCCAATGGCATCCACATCAGCAGCCTATCTGGGCACGATCAGTATTCAGGTTTGGCCTGTGCCTGCAGACAGCAGACAGCAGCTGGCAATTTGATGTCTTTGCATTTGCTGAAGCCACCCCGGGCCACACACTGTCAGTCCTGTTCATCTACCTGGTCAAGCAGAGCGGCGTTCTGGACGGCCTGCACCTGGATGAAGGCAAGCTGTGCAACTTCTTGCAGAAGATGGATTGTGGATATGACCCTTTGACTCCCTACCACAACAGGTGAAAAAGTCATGACAAGCCCAGCGTTGACTCTTGGCCCTGCTGTCAAGAAGCAGTCTGCTTTGCAGTGAGCACTCAATGTGCAGATCTGTCGAGGGAGCTGCTTCTCTTGACCCCCCAGTTTGCAGCCCCTGGGCAAGCGGTGCACCTGCTTCAAAGCAACATTACATTGAATACTCACGCTTCACACTTCCCCCTTGTATCTCATATCAATCCAATTTTTTTTCCATCAATCAATCAAGCAATCAGTTACATTTTGTGTGCTTGGGATCATCAGAGGGTCCAATAGACAATTCCTGAAAGACAATCCAAGTGATACAAAACACATGGCAGAAAACGTGCTGTTGACGAACGAGTGAAAGTGAGCAAAAAGGGCAGAGCATGACACCTCCTGTGCGAAACAGTATGACCAATAACAAGTATTAATAAAAGGGCTGTGTTGCTGCAGCACACGTGGCATCAGTGGTGCAGATGACTCACATGCTGCTGTGCCATGGTGGCATCATCAAAAGCAAAGCCATGGACAGGCCCCTCATGTGGGGCACGTACTGGGCAGCCCTTGTGCATGACTACGAGCATGGCGGCCTGAACAACGACTTCTTGGTCAAGACTGCTCACCCCCTAGCCATCATTTATAGCGACCAGTCCCCCTTGGAGCACCATCATGTGGCTGCAGCAATTAGGGTGTTCCTGGAACTCGAGTGCATGTACTTCACAGTAAGATCATACATGCCCAGTGTGCCGCTGAATGCAATGTGCAGAGCAATGTTCTACCTTGCACTCCAGAGTTATAACAACAGCAACATCTGTGTGAGGGCTGCACACATGCAAGGATGACTCGTGTGCCCAGTATCAGCGTGGTGCAAGCTATCAATGTGATGCCACACAGGCATTCCCTCAGCTCAACCAGGGGTGTACAAAACCTTGACGAGTGTACTTGTGGGTGATGCAATGTTGCTTAGCCTGTATCTGCTTGAGCACTCTACTGACAGAAGGTCGTGTATGCTCAGCTTTACTGTTACAAAGGCTTTCAGAGCAGTCAAGCTGTGCTTGCAGCAACGCAAAACATTGTGTCAGTATAAGGGTCAAATCCCTTTTCTGATGTTTTTACACAAATAAAACGTTTTTCAACACAAAAATGTGCTTTTGTGCAGCCTCAGTCACTGTGCCCAGCGGAAATGGGAATGGCTCGCAACTGTGCCATCACTCAGATCCTGGGCACAGACATGAAGAAGCACTTTGACATCCTCTCCAGATTCCAGGTGCTTGCTGCCCACACTTGAATGGCCAAATGTGGCCAACCTTGTGCTGTTGGCACATCGATGCCGGAGCACCATCCGCGTGTCTGTAACTCTGTGCTGGACCAGCATACCATACTGCATGATTTCAAAGGAACCTCACAGTATCTTGCATGCAACATGCAGATGCGCTCCTGTGCTGCACTGGCTTTTGGTTACAGTCTGCAGCTGTGCAGTCATGGAGCGTTGGAATGAGAGGGGAAAGAAAAGCCTGTGCTGATGCTGCAGGCAGCTTTCAAAAGGCCCTCAGTGCACAGTGACCATCATCAGACGCCTCGCCAGTCTTTAGACTGGGACAGGGTCAAGCCAGAAGACAAGACTTTGGTACATCAAGTGCGTTTCATCGACTAGGACATCTTTTACTACTGTTTCTGCAGCCATTTGCATTGCATTGTGAGAGTAAAAGACATGTAGCAACTACTACTATCATCATCAGCTGAGTGCTAAGCTCTTTCTGCAGTCATTTCCATTGCACTGTCAAAGCAGGAGACACATGTCAATCACAGCTGTCGTCATCAGCTGGGTGCTAAGCTGACCAGGCTGGAGATGCATGACGCATGTGGCTGCCCAACTGTCTGTGCAACTTGTGTATTGTCACAATAAAACCGAGCGTCTTACAAAACTGACACAACACAGCTCTTCTCATCTGAGAGAGTCCTGATAGTCCTGCTCACACGCAACAGGACACGCCATTTCTCATCAACAGGTCGTTTTACAATTTGGTGTATGTTGGAGTGAACACTCAACCTTGCTCAATGCCTGTGCAAGTAATTGCCGTTCAGCACCCATATGTGCTATACAGATGGTGATAAAGTGTGCAGACATTGGCCACCTGGCAGCTGACCACAATATCTACAAGCGCTGGTCCTGCAAGCTGGAAGAAGAGTTCTTCCGCTAGGTGCAGCCACCACAACCCACTCAATCTTCCTGGCCTGTTCTTCATGAAGAAGCTACACCTGCCCTGTGGTGCCCACTGCTGACCATCATCTCTGCTTGCTGGCTGTTTGCAGTGGCGCATGTCTGTTCAATATGTGGTCAATATGTGGTCAACTCATTCACCCATTGACAAGTACTGCAGACAGCGGCCCATCTGCGCTTTCTGGTTGCTGTGCGCCCTAGCATCTGCCAAACCCAAGTGAGCCACAGGTAATGCGCAGCTTAATTGCCTTGAAACTTGCAATTCGACAAGGGGCTGAATGGTTGCTCAGCAAGGCATGACATGCAGGGTGATAGGGAGCGGGCTTTGGGCCTGCCAATCAGCCCTTTGATGGACAGGGATCAAGCTGGAGGGATGACACAATCCCAGGTGCTGTCTGCTTTGCCAGAAGCTCCTGCCTCTTCCAAAGACAGCACCCATGCCATGCAAGCTTCCAAACTTATGGTTACACAGGCCATGGAGATTGGCCACCATGCTCTTGTACTTTGTCACTACAATCCATGCTTTACACTCCTTTATTTGATGGCTCTACCAGTCTAGACATGTTGTGTCCATGTTGCGTGTGGTACAAAGCAATCAAAAGCTATATGCATAAAACTCCACGTCACTTGTGCACCCCTCTTACAGTGGTGGACACCCTTTTTGTGTCTCTGTTTGCGCAGACTTGAAAGCATATTGCCATATGAGTGCATTCACGTGCAACTGTAGATGGGCTTCTTCAGCATTGTGGGCATTCCCCTCTTCCAAGCTTTGACAGATCTCTCAAAGATGCACAGGTTGGCCATCTTGCTTTGCTCTTTGGTTCTTCATGATCAGGGCACAGCACATGAGACAGGCACTGTGCGTTGTGATACACAATGCAGCTGCGGCCTTGCCGTGTAGAAACCCAGGAATGCTGACATCAGCCACTTCTACCATGTGCTTCCGCTGGATGTTTTGAATCTGGCTTCAACTCAGGCATTATAACGCAAGCTTGAAATTGTGCTGGTCCACGCTGCATAGTTGGATCATGCTAAGGCTAGCAGCACGTAGTCTGTGGACAAGCCGACCAGGAAGAAGATCTGCACGCATTGCTGCTAAGCTCTGTCTGTTGTTTGTGCAGCCAATGTTAGATGGAGTGCTGGCCAACCACAAGCATTGGGAAGCTGCTGCACAGGCATCAGGACCGCAGCTGAAGAAAACTGCATCAGCCAAGCACAGCTGACCTGTTGCCAGCTCCACATGCATGTGTCGTGCAAGACTTCCAGCTGAATTTCAAACCAGACAACCATCAGTCCTGCTGTGAGTGTCGGTGGCACGGCAAGCTTGTCTTAAGCAAGTTGGAGCAGGATGGAAGGTCCTACTGTGGATACATATTCTCTGACTGCAAGTCCATGGTCAATGCTTTTGACCAAATTGCTGCTGCCTGTCACACTGTGGTGTGTGTAGCCATATGCTTCTGCCTGTGCTTGCAACCAACAGTTGCATTTCTGGTTCAGTAGTGTCAAGTAGCCTTTCCTTTTGATGTCGCATCATAAGGCACATGCACAAATTCAAGCAGTTCTGACAGTGGGGTTTTGACACAACTTTCCTCTTTCCTTTTTTGCTACTGATGATTGCTTTTGTGGGAACCTGCCTGCTCTTCTTTCGCTTGTGCTGTGTACTGGGCTGTAAACAGACTAAACAGAAGCCATCACCTTGATGAACGTGTACGCTGACCTGAGTGTTGTGTCCTGTAATGATGCAACCGGGCTGAGCAATGCATGTGCGACCACAGCCGATGCTCAAGCATCTTTGCAAATTCGCAGCTGCATTGCTTTCTGAGTTCCGCCTGAAGTGTATTGTTCCCTCGCCATCATACTGGATGCTCAACATGGTGAAACCTGCTAGCAGCTAAGCTGGTACCACCACTCCAGAGCATGCCTGACATGCGCAATTTTGCTTGACTAGTACTGATTAGCAATATCGCAATGCAGTCCGACATCAACATGAGATTGCTTCCAGCTTCTTGTGTATGTCTGTTCACAAGGAACATTGCATAGCAATGAGTTAGGTATGATACTGAGCAAGTTGGCTTGTGTTTGGATCTACAAAAGACAAAGCTGCTTGTGTATGTTGCATGAACAGGCGCTAATTGCAAGTCAAGCTGAACTTCATCCTCTGCCTTTCGTGCTTCTCCCTCGGCCTCGTGGATTGATATACGTCCCATCTGATCGCCCCCGACCCCTGCCTCTGTTTCCCTGACCCCCAAAGGGCGGCCCTGGAAGCAGGATTGCTTTTGCCCCACTCACGTGGCCACCCCCCCTGCCAAATCTGACAGGGGTCAGTCCAGCACCTGATCCCCGCCCCTGACTGTCTGACTGCTGGTGGCCTTGCTGGTAACTCTGATCTTCATCATGCTCAGGGCTGTTGGCATAGCCCTGGCCTCGAGGAGGGTACTGTGCAGCAGCTGGGGGGCCCTGCCTAGCCTGTGGACCCTGGTCCCCTGAGGTCTGCCCTTGGTTCTGCCTATATCCAGGGTTGTACCCCTGGCCTTGGCCCCCTCTACTCCTCGGGTCCTGGGGGGGATGGGATGGGCTGCTGGGGATCTGAGACTGGCTGCCAGGGCCGTGGGGTGGGGACAGCATGTGATCATTGAGTGGGGACTGGTGCTGGACTGGTGGGGGTCCAGCAGCATACTGCGGCCGCAGTAGAGCTCCTGCAAGTCAGACACAGGCTACTGCAGAGCTGGGCAGACAGACAACAACAGCAGGCTCATGCAAAGACTTTTTCGCAATGCACCCAACAAGCAAGGGTTGACAAGGCTTACGCAGGCTAGTGTGGGAGCAAGAAAAGGCTGCAATGTTTGTGAATGTCATCATTGGGAACCAATGTGGTTGTGCTGACGACTCATGGTTTCTCAAAAGCGCCGTAAGAAATTCAGTAGCACAGAATTTCAAGATCATGCAGCTGAGCACTTCTTGTGCCCATAATTAGAGTGCTGACCTGTCAGCTGAGGCCGCATGATAGCACCGGTCCTATCTCGGGATTGGTGCCGGCCCTGGGGTTGCCTCTGAGGACTACCCTGCATCTGATGTTGGGGTGAGACCCCCACGCGATGCTGGGGATTAGGGCCAGTGCCCTGAGATCTCGTGGGGGGTTGCGTATACTGCCCTGCTTGAACAAACATCTGCTGACTGCTGACTACTACGACAAAAGACAGCAGCAATGGTTTGATCACGGTACAGTAATGTTGTGAGATGAAAGGGGATGCGGATATTATGAGATTTGGGACAAAACAGCTTCAAAGTTGAAGCTTGATTTTATGTTGTTGTGAGCAACCAGGTGGGTCTCAGGGGTTGTGAGGCAGCAAGCTTGTATCATGTCTGACTGCTCCATGACATTTTGAACATGGCAGTGCATTGATTCTGCGAAAACGGACATAGCACAGCACCAGTGTGCGGTTATTGAATTGGCTGCAATGAGCGACAATCTTTCACCTGGATGTGCATTGGGGTATGCAGATTGCCGGGGCAGTTGCTGGGCACCATGTCCTGCAGGCTCTCCCAAGGGCCGTGCCAATCTGCCCCTGCCATGCTCCTGAATGCCTGATGCAGCACATAAGATTTCAAATGTTGTGTTCAAAGTGCGCAAACTCTGTTGTAGGCAACTGCCAGCAACTGACAATTCAGGCAGCATTAGGCAGACCCCAAGATTAGGGTACCCAGAATTGTAGTGCCTAATGACACCCTAGAACAACAGGCTGTGATACTACAGCTTCAGCATTGCAACCATTCACAGTTTGTAAAAGATCAATCCATATTTTTGCTGTTTGTCTTGGAGCCATATCTGTACAGTACTGAATGACGTCCTGCACATCCTGACTGCCTGATGCCATACCTTGCTCTGGGAAGGCTGATTCATACTCCCTCTTTCTGCTGGAGCCCTCTGACCCAGGGGGGCCTGCAGAAGGACCCCAGCCACTCATTTGGGGCCTCAGGCGCTGCTGATGTTGGGAGGGGGCCTGGGCAGGGGGTCTAGGGGGGCCTGGTGGACGGCCCGTGGGACCCCCTGGCGGTGGAGGTGGAAGTAGATCTCCTGTGTCAATGCCTGGTGGCAGATCTGCATTTTGTTCCAGAAATGTGCTCAAAGCATTTTTACAAGCAGGTGGCTGTTGTAGTAGCATGATGGCATGAGAGCATCACGAAGCTGGCTTGTGAAAATGCTTGAGCACAACTCCAAGGGATCATGCTCAAGCAGGAGCTCATTGAAGCATGCCTATGGGTGCAATGAAGTGCGTATGAGGCGACGTGTGAGAAGATCGAAAGAGATGTGTGTATGTCTGGCTAAGCTTCTGGCTGAGCTGTAGCTGAACACTGTCAGCTGACAGGTCTGTAGGCTACTGGTAGTAGCACAAAAGCTACTTGGTAACTTGGCAAGTTGGCGAGGTGCTGTGTAGATCACTCTAATTCACCATTCCAGAGCAGCAATTATACCAATCTGTACGTACAGTACATGTGCAGTACTGCGCAAGCAAAAGCATTGCCACAAGCCTAATCATAGTCATTGACAGCTGCACAAAGCCAGCATTAGAGCTAGCCAGGTGAACAGCATATCATCTGTCAATTTCAGGATTGGTCATCGTCCGTGTCAATCATTGCTTGCTTTTTGAGTCTTGCAACTTGTTCAACCATGCTGGACTGCAGCCAGTGCAACAGGGCTTTTGACCTTTTGTGAGGTTGATAAACTCTGATGGCTGACCTGGAGGGCGGGAGGCGCTGAAGGTGCCGGGTGGAGGGTTGGTGACAGCCTCCCCAATCCCAGGGATGGCACCCATGCTGTCCCGAGCAACAGCAGCATCTACAGACGCCAGCTGGCGGTTCTTGCCTGTGGCCACCTCACCTGCACAGACTCACAGAAATGCACTGGAAGACTGCCTCTCAATACTGTCTACTGTCTAATGTCTCTACTGTAATTCACTACCGTCTACTGTCTACTGAAATCCACAGCCGGTGCATCTGAAAGCCATTGGGCAGGGTCTGGTAGCAAGTAGTCTGTCTCGGTTGCCCATGACAGTGGCAAGAGCTGCACAGCCTCATCTGCAGCTTCACATGATGGGTAGGTCTGCGTGAGAGCATGCCAGCTGTACCCAAATGCTTGTGTCCAAGACATGCTTAAACGCAGCGGTAAACACAGTGGTAAACGCAGCGGTCTCGTGAAAATGGGTCCTGCTTTTTTGATCTGTGCATGCAACCTGTGCGTTTGGCATCAGCTGCAACGAGCACAGTTGCTCTTGCCTCAACAAGCCAGGTCAAGCTATTTTTCAATCTCATGTTGCTTGATGAGATCTTCATCAGCACATTTTCTTGACTGAGAGCATGATTTCTATGTGCTGATGTGCCATCTGCTGCTTTGTCACGCTTGAAATGAGCAAAGCTTATGTGGGCTGACCACAACGTGTGGTCTTGCTCCTACACCTTCAGTCAAGGATGAGCAGTACCTTCAGTTGCGGCATTCTCCTCTTGTTCTCGTTGCTCCCGGTCCCTCCATGGGTCCCCGGGGCGTGCGCGTCCCCAAAACTTGGTGCACGTGTCCCCACTGCCAGTGGCCAGCATGTGACCGGCTGGGTGCCAGGCAAGGGTCCAGATCACTGAGTCATGCGCGCCACGCTTCTCTGCCTGCACAAGGTGAATTGGCATTCACTCCCTGGCATGTAAACATCATGTAACTATCATGTATCTTACATGTATCAAATCCACACTTGTAAAGGAACTAAACTAGACTCTCCATCTTGACAGGGACCACAGCACGCAGCAGGCGCCATGGACCACTTTGACAGGCATCACCCCAGCACATGGACAACTGTGTCCAAACGCAGTAACTGCAGCAGTTGCTGTGGCTCAGGATGAGCAACCAGACAGTACATGATAGCTTCCGGCTGCTGGCAGCATGCTCCTCACGAAGAGGGTGCCAAGGGCTGCCACGAAGGGCAGCAGCTCAGCAGATCGAACGGCAGCAAGGAGCTGTATTCAAAGGCAGTGAAAGGCAGCAGCACCTGAGGCTCCGGGTCGGAGACAAGCCAATACATAAGGGAGCCGTCATAGCCCCCACTGGCAAAGAGCTCCTCATGGAGGGGGTGCCAAGCAGCACAGGTCACATCTCTGTTGTGGCCTCTGTATGTGGCTATCTCCTTTTGGGTGCGCATGTCTGTTACCTGCAGCCAGACACAGGTATTTTGTGATGCCTTACATATCTCAACAGTGTAGAAATGCCTGATACTGCTCCCCAGGCGCTTCTAAGGTTCAGATGTGAGAAATGCTCATTTCATAGAAACCAGTGATGTTTCTGTGTCCTGGAGAGCTGCTGATAAGTGACAGCCTCTGCAGGGCGAACACGTGAGCATGAGCATCCATACATGGCACTGTAGGTAGGCTGCCTGCCAAAAGAAGACCTCATACAGGGAGCTCCCCTGGACTGTAAGTAGCTGACCCTGGGGGAAGACACGGGTGTAATGAATGAATGAAGGCACATGCATACAGTGAGTTAGAGCAGTCACCCAACAACACCCACACCTATCAGATGCACAGCATTGCTGCAACAAAGCCGTAACAGCATGTTCATGGAGTGTGTGCAATCGATGAACGCAATGCAATGAAGCATCGCAGATCAGCTCTTCTGGGTATAATGGAAGGAAACTGAGGAAGAGAGTTTGTAATAAAAAGCAAGAAGGAACTCTGAGAAGAATCAACATAAGCATGTCGCAGCTGGTTGCATCCATCATATCAGCTTCCCCACAGCAACAGGTGGCAGGCCTGACCTTGAGCGACTGGTCTCTGCAGGCGGACAGCAGCCAGTTGCCATTCGCATTCCACAGAGTCTGCATCACTGTGTTGCGGTGGCCATGCAGCGTGGCAATGTTGCGCCCAGTCTTGGCATCCCACACCTTCACCAGGCCATCTTTGCTGCCACTGGCTAGCACAGCTTTAGTGGGGTGCCAGTCACAGCCTTTGACGTCACCCCCATGGCCGGTCATTGTGACCTCTGACTTGCAGGTGGGGAAGTCCCACACCTGTGCTGCACAAGCCACCACAAGCCATCAGGGTTCCATCAGGGTTCCATCAGGGTTCCATCAGGGTTTCATCAGGGTTTCCGATCTCTGCAGACTGTACTCAGCTGCAGTGACTGCCCACTGCAGGTGTGACGCAGTGTGCAATCACATCTGCACTCTGCAAAATGTGGTTGGCTGCATTGCAGTGTGCAGCAGGCGATGCGGCGCATGAAGCAGGGAGTCCTGGCATTCGAGGTGTGTGAAGCGCTTGAGCAGATTGCCAATCACAAATGTGCCAGCAGCAACTATGACAGTATGCATGTACTTGCTTGTGCAACTTGGTTGTGAAAGAAGGAAGCAGCATTGGCGATATCGCTTATCTAGCTCATATGATACTGTGTACAGGGGCTTATACAATATTGCAATGCTTGCTCACTCCACAATTCTGTTCAATGCATACTCCAGTTCTGTTGTTGAGAGCGACGTCATACAAAAAGCTGGCCAGTACTTGCCTTGATGGTGGAGTCATCAGAGCAGGTGGCAAACTTCAGGTCAGAGGGGCTGAAGGCAATTCCTCGCACAGCCTCCTTGTGAGCAGGCTCTGCCTGCAGCAAATTCACTTTGCAGGTCAGATTTAGCAAGGTATTGCCAAGGTAGGTTTGCAGCTTGACATCTTCACTTTACAAGTCATTTTAGAAAGACGTTGGTAAAAGTGGGCTTGCAACTTGGCGACTAATCTCTCTGAGATAATGAATGCGGATGTCCGGATGTGTGACGTTTAATCGAGAGTTACACACCGAGCGTTACAGCATGCCTATTCACACAGGGTGCACAAGTTGTCTGCGGCCATTGTGATCCTGTCAAGTGGTAGTCCTGTGTGTCATCCTACAAATGCAGTATGCATGCAAAGATAAGCAAGTAGCATACATTCTTGCATAATAACTGCAAGACAAGCCTCAACAGCAAAGTTTCAGCCATGCAGCTTGCCGCATCCATTGTGGCTGCGTGTTTCAGACAGCTGATGGCTGTATGAGAGATACCTTGACACACTCCAAGTTGGGCTTCCAGTACTTGAGCTTGCCGTCATCCTCGCCTGTCAGCAGCCAGTTCTCATTGTGAGCATACTGCATGGACCTGACAGGCGACTCATGCGCCTGCAATCACAGAGAATTGCCTTTGACAGATTGCGGCTGGCATGGTTGACCTGTGCAGCAGATCTGCCTTGCATGCCTGATTGCGACTGGACTTCAACCTATTTGAATTCACTCACTCACTCGTTCAATTGTTCACTCACTCATGCACTCACTTACTCGAGTCCTCACTCACTCACTCCCTCTCTCAGCCGCCCACTCAGTCGTGGGTTCACTCACTCATACGCTCGCTCACTCACTCACTCGCTCACCCACCCACCCATCCACCCACCCACCCACCCACCCACCCACCCACTCACTCACTCACTCACTCACTCACTCACTCACTCGCTCGCTCGCTCGCTCGCTCGCTCACTTGCTCATGCAATCACTCACTCACTCACTCACTACTCACTCACTCACCCACGCAGGTGTAACATAGTGTGGCAGCTCACAGCTGCAACGCATGACATGGTCTCGGTGAACGTTGCTGCTTCTTTGGTATGCTGCTGATCCAAGTATCTGATGCCGTGTCAAGCATGCATTTGGGGAAAAATAAGGACTGCATTACTCGGCTGCACAATGGCTAACAAAAGTCACCTGGATGATAGTCTCAAAATTGAACTGTGTGCCATTCCATAGGGTGAATTCACCACTTTGGGTTCCGGTAATGCAGCGCCTGCCCTCAGGTGTCCAGATCAGAGAGTTGACTGACGTCCGCATCTAAAACAGGCAGTCGCACAGATTTTGCATGACACGCAACCTCAGACACGGGCAATGGCTGATAGCAAAGTGTCTTCCGAATACTGCGTGCTGCCTCAGACAGATACAGCGGCGAGGGAAGTGGGCGCAGCTTGCTGTATTGCACGAGGGTAATAAAGCAGTATGCTTGACAACACCAGAGTTGCTCTCAAGTTGGGGGGCTGACTGTCCAGTGTATGCTGCTCACCTTGTTGAGACTGACATGAACAAAGCGTGTGTTGAAGTTGGTGGCCGGCTGATGCGCATAGGCAATGGGTGGCAGCACCTGCAGGTGTTGTTGAATGCACTGTCACATGAGGAAGATGCTGCAATCATACCGATGCTGCTGCACATGCTGCAATCATGCCAATGCTGCTGCACATGCTGCTGCACATGCTGACATCATGCACATCACTGCTGTACACCACTTTGTGGGCCACAGGCAGCAGCGCTGTATTGTCAAGCTGGCCTTACCTCCAAGCCAGCAGCAGGTGTAGGTTGCATGATCCAGGCATCTGCAAAGCTGGGCGCATGAAAACGACTCTGCACAATGCACATCAGAACCACTCAAGGGGTTCAACATCTGTCATTTTTATAGCCATGTCCACATACCTGCAACAGCTTCACGTATGGGCCTGCAAGGTCCACTGTACGCCTGTTGCAGACAGACAATAGAACTCAGCATTTGTGAAACAAGGCCATCCATATTGTGCAAGAAGTGCACACAATGCAGAAATCTACCTTGCCACAGAAGGCTGTATTGTCTTCTCACCCTCAACCTGCCCCTCATGCCGGGGACCCTCAGGCCTAGTAGCAAGCGCCTTGTTGATATATGAGCTGGTGTACATAGCCATGGTGCGCAACTATGTCTCCTGGAGCACTAGCTACGGTAAATTTCTCCTGAGACACGTTTGGTCCGGAAGACACGCCGTTTGAGGTTTCTGAACAGCGGCATGGTGAAGGCATGCATCGAGCCCAACTGGGGCTCTCACAGACCTTTCGGTTGTGCAGTCCCATGCATTACAATGTGCTACAAGCTGAACTTCAAATGATGTTACTTCTGAGTCTAGAATCTTGCGCAGGCCGATGAAGCGCTTCTATAGCTCGACATGCAGGCTGATCAGTTGTGTGATCTTCTTCTTTGGGGTGCCCTTCGCCACGCTGTCAACCACATGTCACAAAATGCTCACAGTCAACTCAACTATAGCAACACTATCGGTGTGTTTCGGGCATTGGCTGTTGACTTGCAGCACGCAAGTCCAGAGTCCGGAAGCGTACCGTCTGGGCTGATCACCAGCTTCACTTTCATTTAAAGTGGCAGTACTCCGATCATTAGGCCCTTTTTCAGCTTGACTGCGTTCCTGCTTTTGTGTTGAGAGTTTGTTAGCTCAGGATGGCGTCCAACGCAGCCATCGAGGGTGCTTCAGGAGCCATGGGAGGCATCATAGCACTGCTTGCGACATACCCCTTGATGACGGTACTGATCTAGTCCAGACGAGGGCCTTGACTGCTGGGTGTTTTGGATCAACCTGTTACATGAATCAGCTTTCAAACTTCGTGTGCTCAAGCAATGCCGTTGAGAGTGCGGCATTTTTCTGTTTGCAACTAGGTGTCCACTATGCAAGCGACACGTGGCAGGACGACGGATATTGAGCAGCAGAATCTGACTGTGCCAGCCAAAAAGCGCTCTGGCTTTTTGGCAGATGTTGCAGAGGTGGGAGGCCATTGCACCACCTGTTGGTTCCTGCAGCATGTTTGTGCTTCACCAGTGCTGCTTTGCAGTAACTAACGGCACAGGTTTAGGCTGAGGGTACTTGTGGCCTGATGGTCATATCTGTTGCAGCTTGTCAGCAAGCATGGCTGGACAGGCTTGTACAGGGGCTTGGAACCTGCACTACTTGGCACTGCTGTCAGCCAAGGCGTCTATTTCTACCTGTACTCTAGCTTCAGACAAATGGCTGTGACCAGACTGCAAACACAGCAGAAGACCAAAATCTGTGGACATTGGTGTTGGAGGCTCGCTGCTTGTGGCTGCCCTTGCTGGCTGTGGCAATGTGCTGTTGACGACTCCAATCTGGACCGTAGCCACCAGGATGCAGGTACGCTGCCTGTGTGCACGCTCAGTCAGACGCCACCAAGGCTATACAAAGTGTCATAAGCACTGCACATATTTTTGTGTAGCACTTGCACCTGGCAACTGCTTATTCATGCCCAAAGATTTCCTCTAGCTGCCATGATCAGCCTGTCTGCTCATTGTATCAATGGAGCAGCATACCTGAATAGCAATGCTCATAGTATTGTCGGTGGTGGTCCTGTTGCATTTCAACAATGGAATCCATATGAGCAACATTCGTGTGGCGCAACAGGCTCAGCAGAAGAAGGCTGATGGGCTGCCAGACCCGAACAAAAGGGAGGGACCTGTCAAGACTGCTCAAGACATATATGAGGAGAATGGCCTTGGGGTGATGTTCTGCATCATACCCTGTTGCAATGTTCCTTATACCGGCATGAGCCTTGGCACACCTGGAAAGCTTTGCTGTGTACCATGATGTTTGCATCTGCTTTGTGTGGTGTTATGTCAAATGGCTCTGTCGTTTGCTTTCATCTTCTGCAGCACATCATTGCAGGGAAGCAAGTTTCTTCTGATGCTGTCTGGCAACCACTAATATTTTTTGCAGGTTTTGCGCCATTGCCTGCATGTTGAAGCCCCTGGCGTGGGCATCCATGAGCAGAAGCTATTGTGAAGCACACAACAGTTGGTGCCTAGTCTGTGTCAGCAAAAAGCATTATTTGAAAGCCTGCCCACTGAGTTACGCTGCACTCGTACTGCTGCCACCAGCTGTCAGTGTGAGTCCCTCAAATCTGGCTTGTATGCTGGGTTCAGGGTCTGTGGAATGGCTGCCTGCCTGCTCTGATCATGGTGTCAAATCCCACGGTGCAGTACGTCATATACGAGTGGCTGGTGGCACGACTAGCAGAGTGGAGAAGAAGCACAGCAGTTGCAGGTACGGTGGGTCTGCAAACAGGTCACATGCCAGCGTAACAGCCGGCATCTAAAGCATGCTTTGTACAGTCAAGTCGGCATTGCAGGGTCTTTGCCAGCAGGTCTCTGCTGAGTTTGCTGGGGAAGTGGAAACACAAGCATTGCCCAGGTTATGCACCAAGAAGTGACAGCCACACCTTTGTGTGCCAAGGTGACAGTTGACAACAATCAGACAAATTTAAGGCATCTGTCCTCAGCTGTGAACACAACAGAACCATGTGCAGCAGCCTGACACAGAATTCCTTATTTTTCAAACACAGCCTGACTGGGAATAGCTGCAGCCGTGAGACACCCATGTGATCATGCCAGTCTTGGTGCTGCCAGTTCAACCAGCCAGTCTCCGCATCTGAGCTGAGCATTATTGGCTTTCACACATGTGACTTGGCTGCAGATCCCAGATGTGGAATTGCGTAGTAGCACAGCTGCTTCTTGCCAATTGTGCCAAGACAGTGCAGGTATGGGGTTTGCATGGTGATGTTGTTCATGCCGCAGGTAACAAGGTGCCCGGGAAGCCCGGGGCCGGAGAGTTCTTTCTGATGAGTGCGCTTGCCAAGCTGGGCGCCACCATCCTTACATACCCCATCCTGCTGGTCAAGTCACGCCTGCAGGCAGCCAGCAAGCACACACACGCCGACCTGCAGTATTCTGGCACCTATGATGCCCTGAAGAGGATATGGCAGAAAGAAGGTTAGCTGCTGATTTTACCCTCAGACCGCACTATGTATGCATCGCATACGCGTTGTACAGAATCTGTCAATTTTGGTGTTCATGATGAAGCCATGAGCCATCCATTGCATTGCATATGTCCTGCAAGGACATCACCAAGTAATAATGGCATTGTGTTACGAGACTTTGTACAGACGCTTGTCATGTCTTGGTGTAGCTGAATCACCTGAGGTGCTGTGTGATGCAGGCTTCCTGGGTTTCTATGATGGTCTGAGGGCCAAGATTGTACAGAGTGTGCTGGCAGCTGCTCTGTTGATGTCCATTAAGGAGGAGCTGACAAACACTGCCAGAGTTCTGCTGGCTGGTGTTCCTGAGCCAGTTGTAGCTGCTGCTGAGAAAATCAAAGATGCAGCAGAGGTTGTACAGATGAATGCAACACCAACCAAGTAGTGATGCATTTTTCCTGTGTATACAAGGTAGAGGCATGAAAATTTTGAAGTACATTGCACACCCCTGTCAAGGACCTGTCCTGTGATGAACCCTCTTTGATAAATAAGTGATAATTCCTGTTTCGTGCAGTTCACTCTTGTCTGCTTGAAGAGTGGTCTGTTATCTCAAACATTGCTGCGAGCATGTATTTGAGATGTCACGCTGCATCTGTTTCTGCGCACTGGTGCTGCTTTACTTTGGACAGCAGATGACGCATGCCATTGCTGCTTTGTGACTCCATTGACAAATGGGATGTGAGTAGCCGCCAGTTGCTGTGGCTCGTAGCCAAAATCTGCTGGCACAGCAACAGCAATTTCTGGCTCTCGAGTACTCAACTAGTTCTCGTTGCGTATTACATTACATGTAAGCCATCATCTGCGAGGCTGAACAGAGTCTCCTGTCAAGGATGGCATAGACAGCTCTAGTGACAAAGAAACTCATCATACATGGACATCATACGGCACACTACAGACCAATGTTTAGCACGTACTGCCACACCTTTTGGCACGGAGAAACCGTGCTAAGGTAATGTAGCCCTGCAAGAGTGTGCCAGTCCTGAACATGACCCAGCTGACAGACACAAAAAAACCCAAAGCTGAACTTTTTGTACTTGAATCTCAGTGTGAATGTGGTCCCGCAGCAATGACTTGCTTCACTGATGGCACATTGCAAGGGCATGCTTCCCCTTGGGCAGTAAGCTGCACAGTGCTATGATGCACGCCCACAGAACTGCAGCAAGCTGTCACACGGCGCAAAACAGCTGCTGGGCTACTATCTGCTGTGACGTCTATGTGAACAGCCAAAACCACCACCCCAGGCTTCAGCGCCCAAACATGCAGGTCATGTATGCTGCACACCCCTGGCACTTTACTTAGAGCCTCTTCTAAACCTGGAAAATCAAAGCCACGAGGAACACGTTCCATGACACTGTCCGTGATGTCACGTACCATACCCCTAGTGGTGCAGATCACAGCAATTGCGAAGATGAACGTGCAGATGGGATCAGCAATGTGGTACTCTGGCTTCACCCAGATGATGATAGCAGCAATAACCACCCCAAAACTTTGAACACAATCTCCTAAAACATGAATGACTGCACCCCTCATGCCTAGGCTCATATGGCTGTGACCATGCTGACCTGGAGCTGCATGAGCAGTGTGTGTCTGGCCTGCCGCATGACCTGCTGCTACATCTGTGTTGCTGTGGTCATGGTCAGTATGATTATGGCTGTGCTCAGCATGTGCGTGGTTATGTACGTGACTGGCAGCCCTACGCGGTTTTGCTGGGCTGCCATGTTTGTGGTCATGACCAGCATGATCATGCCCATCATGAGCTGCATGAGTGTCATCATGCCTGGCTGTAATCGTCTTCTTTGGTGCATGACTGTGTCCATGACCATGAGCATGACCATGACCGTGATCATGTCCGCCGTGACTGTGTCCGTGATGCCCGCCAAGAATTGCCAGGTTGACCAGATTGACTGCTATGCCAGTGATTGCAAGAATGAACATCAGCTTGCCATCAACATGCTGTGGGTGAATGATCCGAAGGACAGCTTCGTAGACCAGGATGCCGGTCACTACCCAGATGATGAGCACTGACATCTGCACAAAAGATGAAACAACTGGGTTTGGATTATCAGCCAGGTTGTGGGCATGTGACTGCACGAGAGCGTCCAACATGACAATCTCTGTAATGAACATCGCAGCGTCGTGCAAAAGTAATCTCACTTTGTCAGTCAGTGCATGATCCATGCACGGTGGAAGAGCTCACCATACTGCCAAGCACTTCTGCACGATGGTACCCGAAAGTGTGGGAGGCTTTGCTTGCTCGCAAAGCATATGTGCCAGCACAGAGTGATATGACAAAAGCCAGCACATCTGAGAGCATATGTGCTGCATCTGTCAGGACTGCTAAACTGTGGGCATATATTCCGCCTACTACCTCGCCAATCTGTGCAAAGCACACGCTCTGTTGGAAGCAGGTTGAGCAGCTCGAGCGAGAGGCACAGTCGTGTCAGCAAGTAGAAGAGAAGCAGCAGCGCAACAACTTCAAATGCTCAAGCATTTGCAAGAGTTCCCGGAACAGTCAACAGCACGCTGTAGTACAGGGAGTGCAGTGAGTCTGCTCGTTATGTAAATCACACCATGAAAAGAGTGCAAAGGACGATGGCTGCAATCAAACGCCATTTCCCCTGAACTCCTATGCCGTCCTTGTTTGTGGCCAAGCGGCAGAGCGGATCCCGAATTCCAGCTTCCAATATCTCCGGTAACCCTTGTTGTGCCTCTAGATCGTGCTCTTCGTCCTCTGTGTCACTGCGCGAGGGGCCAGCTGCGTCCCCTGTCATCGCGAAAGAATGGGCAAGCAAAGGTTTCTCTGCTGCAGGACTTTTGTTTGTTCAGTTCCTTACACTGCATGTGCCGCACTCCCTCGGAAAGCAACTAAGCAATCATGCAGTCAAGCAACTGTGCGTTGAGTCCGACACCAGGCTGCCCAAAACAGCATTGAATGACTCGTTTCATTCAAACTCAGCATTCTCAGATTTTCCCAGTCACTGTCTGTTGGACCCCCTGATGTGTCCTAAAAACAGGATATGTAAATTGATTGATTGCTTGATTGGCATGCTTAAGCATTGGCCAGACGACACAGCTGCATAAGTCCGCTGCCACTGACTACAGACATCCTTTGACATACATGCTATATCAAATGTGCAGTGTGAGTTGGCTGTACTTGCTGAACCATGATTACCATGATTAAGACATAAAATGCTCTGCTCAGTAGAGCAATTGCAGCAGTTATTTCAAATCATCTGCGCAGACACCTGATCGCCTCCACATTTGAAACAAACATCTGGTAACACGCCACAAATTTGCAGCGATGACATGGTCACAAGGAGCAGCAGCACTCAAGCTGTGTAAGAATGGCAAATGCCATCATTGCAACCGCGCTAGACATCATGATATAAGACTGGCTGCATGCACTTCCAGGACCAGTTTGAACATAGAGGATGGCCTCCAATGTGAGGTATGTGACCTAGACCAGATACCTTGATGCGAGAGTCATAGTTGTGCAACAGCATATGTATCACAAAGGGTGCACCAACAAACTGTACTCAATCATCAGCATACTCCGCCGCACAACACCCTTTGAGTGTATGATGCAACATGAACCAGTTGTAGAAACTCATCAGAACCATCAATCAGATCTTTGTCGGCTTCAGCTAACACCTGGCAGACTTTTGCCCTTTGCAGGTCCTTCAGTCCGTGGTCTTGCAATAGAGCATTTTGCAACTCTAAGAGTATTTGCTGGGCCTGCAAGGACAACAGCTTGTGTCAATTTGTGTATGAAGCAGCTTGTATGTTTGTGTACAGACAGCAGCAGAGTGCAGAGTACTGATGAAGCAGTAGTGTCTACCACAGAGAGCTTCAGCACACAGCAAGCAAGATACAGCCATCCTAAAGCCAATGGCCACACAGTTGTGCCCAGATGTGTACATCATTGGCAGCAGGCATAAACGCGAAGTGAAACAACAAAAATGATACTGTCGTCAAGACATTACACAACCAGATCAGGCCCATACAGACAGGACGGCGTGTGGCAGCAATGCATACCGGAAAGCCGTCAGCGATAGAGTTTGTGATAGCTTGCTGAACTTCTGCAAAGCTGTTGCTCCTGCACGTTTTCATGAGGGCATCAACTGCAGCTTCAGGAACAGCCCCTGAGACATCTAGGATGGTCTGAGGCTCCACAGTCAACCCCTGACAATACCCATGGCAACACGTTAGCAATCATGTGCACAACATTTGCTCTTGCACCCGATGCCAGCATCCAAGCATTGTGCATACTCAGCGAGGTTGATAATCTACATCATTACTCAGAGCGTTGATTGTGATAGGTGTGCAGCTGTCAAGCAGGTAAACAGACAAGATGAGGGAGGCGTAATAATCATGCACATATTGTGGTGGAGCAACAGCAAGACCAACCAGGTATTGAAGGCTCAGAAGCTGCAAAGACCCAAGGGTAGCATGTATTTGCACTTTTGGTGTACAGGCAGGCATGCACTATTTACCTTCAGTCTGACAGCGCTCTGCAATGTCGTGATGGCTTTGCGCAAGTCTCCTGTAGATACGCGCCCCAAGGTAGACAATGCCTCATCTGAAAGCTCAACGCCCTCCGCTGCAGAAAGGATTCCGTAAAATTAGGCTGGATGGCAGTTCACAGGAACAGACTTGCTGCTGTTCGTTGTTCAGACAGGAAAGCTGGCAAACGGCACAGATGTGTGTGCGCGCCACATTGCCTCAAATGCTACAATCTCCGCAACATGACGTCACTTGCACTGTCCAGCTGCATCTCAGACTATACTTGCCGCAGGTCAAAGACGGTGGTACTGAAGACAGATAGCAGTGCGCAAAAGATGCAGCACAACATCAAGAGATGGGTAGGTAGAGCGCAAGCGAAGAGCACCTTCACAGATATGGTGGATGCGCTTGCTCATGATGTTTCCATGCAGAGGCTTGAACCTGAACTTGGCACATCGGGATGCCAGTGGCTCAATGATGCGCGACACATAGTTGCAAATGAACACAAAGCGTGTCACATTGGTGTGAGCTTCCATGGTGCGTCTCAAAGCATTTTGCGCATCCTGCAGGAGACAAAACTTGAGAGCAAGACAATGAAAAGCAGCAAGTACTGCTGCAGAGCCTGACTCAGCGCCCGTTCTGCCTTGTGGTACAATTCAAAAGAACGCAATCAGTGGCTTTGGACCAAGAAAGTACAACAGGGACTGGTAGCACAATCTGCAACAACGATGACAAAATGGCATGCATATCTTCATTGCGGGGACAAAGATTGTGATGCATTGCTTGCCTGTGTCATGGAGTCTGCCTCATCAAGTATGAGCAGCTTGTATGGTGGACATGGGTATCCTGCCACAGGAAAACCAACTGCTGTTGATGCAAAAGCCTTGATTTTGTCTCTGACAACTGAGATCCCACGCTCATCACTGGCATTGAGCTCCATCACACGAGCTTTCATTAGCTCTGGCCTGCAAATTGCAGCCCCAGCATGAAGCAACACAGTGTCAACGCTGCTACATGTCCAAGCAGGCTGTACAGCTGTATGCAGTCTTGCAGCCCATCCCTTTCATACGTTCCTCAATGTAGCAGCACAAAGCAGGAGGATGCATGAGCATACGCCAGGCTCTTACCCATACAGCTGCCTGGCAATTGCAAGAGCTGTGGAGGTCTTGCCGGTGCCTGGAGGCCCATAAAAGAGCAGATGTGGCAGCTGCATGCAGGACATAAGCTTATACTGCTGCTTACTTTGAGCTGACATTGCTGTGACAGGGAGTATATGATCAGTGACTCAATGAGCAGCGTTGAGCGCTGGTGGACCCACGTTGGCAGATTGCATTGCTTTCTCGAGCGTTTGCACAACTTCGTCTTGATATGCTACCTCGCCTACGTTCTTAGGTCGACTGCAGCAGAGTCACAGAGACTGAGTACGCTTGCAGCAACGGCTCAACATGTCTGTCCAACTTAGACGGTAGCCGGCTGTGCTTACTATTTGTCCACCCACGGCTGCGTTGACAGTGCCATGAGCCGTCCGTGAGGAGCAGAAGCTGGATCAAGCTGCTCTGGCCTTCAAGCCGATCATAAACATCAGCGCACAGGAGCTGCCCTGCAATGCTTAATCAATGGTGAAGATTTACTCCACTGGAACAAGCAAACAATAGTGTGATCACACAGCGCGTTTTTTTAACACGCGCGTCAGAAAACACGTGCATGCGTTGCGTAACAACGAGGCAAGCCTTGCGACCAGTTCGTTAAAATCTGCGTGTGCCTGCGGACGCAAACACACGTAGAACGCAAGGGTGCAGCAGCAGGCTTGAGGTTCGAGGCTTGAAGCGACGCGCAATCACCACATTGCCGCTTTGCTTCAGAAATGCTTCGTAGGCAAAGAAGAAGGAGGAGGGGATTATACATTTCAACTTGAGCTCTCATGCGTTTTGTTCAACAGTTCTGTTTCATCATGCGTGGAATTAATGCATCTAGTTCAGTTGGTCTTGGTAGCTGGCACCTACGATCTTTGATCATGATGACCGCTGGCCCCTACGACCTTTGATCGTGATCACCATGTCAAATCTCCGACTGACTGACTGACTGAGCTGTACAATCATAACTCGATCAAGGGTAGTTCAAGTGGCCATGGCATGATGACGACTAGTTAAGGTGCTGGCATCAATATTGGACAAGCAAGCAGGAGGCATGCAGACACAACAGCCAGTCAATCATTCAGTTAGGCACTTTACATGGTCGCAAAAACTAGTCCATACTGAACATACTCCTGGAAAGAGGAAATGAGTCAAATTGTAGTGACTGTGACATGAACATGCCGGGTATGGCGGCGAAAGTCACTGCACATAGCTTAAGGTAGTAAGGAGTGAAACTGCACATGGTCCCGCGTCATGGCACAAGAGCTCAGGAAGCAGGCATAGCCATTTCCCATTTCTTGCTGATGGTTTGTTATGTGGTTTTTGCATGTTATGACAGCAGCAAGCCTACAAGTGAGCCTGGTAGCCTTTTGGCTTCACTTGTTCAAACTTGTCTTTCACATCCTGCTTCTGCTGCTGGCGCACCCTGGTACAATCATTGGTACCTAGAGCCACTTGTAGTGCTCAGCATCCAGAGTATCAAATTGTCTTGGATTGCTGTTGCTGGGTGCCAGGATGCACATACATTGCAGGTCTGAGCTATACTCCTTGTCCAACCCCAGCTCAAATGACATGACGTGAGAAAGGCAGGCAGTCTCAAAAGCCCACTTTGTCAGTCATCACACGCTGCAAGCTGGGGAATGCAAGCTTCGGGTTCAAAGCCAGGTGGTGTAGGGCCAGGTAGTGCTGGACCAGGGCGTCCTTATACCTGCGGACAGATAGGTTATGTGACAACCTGAGGTTGGCCCAGAAAGTGCCTGATAAGTCACTTACAGTGATGTTTACCTTATATTTCAAAGTAGCTAATATATGCACGTTGTACTACAAATTCCTGCCATGTCTTCACGCCCTGCGCTTCCAGCTCAGCTTTGGAGAGCTCTTCCTTGACCATGACTTGGCCAGTGTAGTATTTTATTATGTCCTCCATGTCGTCCACTGTGATATAATCCTTGATCACATCGGCCGGGGGATACATCCGAAAGAGCTCTGGAGTGAAGGTGGAGCAGGACAGCGGATCCGTGTGACCAGAGGTTTGCGACTTTGCAAGCCCTGAATGTGTGCTGTAATTTGCATAGACGGACTCTGCTGCAGGAGAACGACTTCGTGATCGCTGAGACCAACCGATAGTGTGAGCAGTTTCTGTGCTGTTGTCCATAGCCATGAGGACAGTGCACTGCGCTGGAGACAAGTAACACGGGTTGCGTGCCTGCACCTCACAAAACATACGCCAGGTGCAAGGCCAAGGACAGGTCGTATGTGTCTGCTACCTGGCTGAAGTCGCTGAAGTGGTTTCGGAGATCACTTGCATCAACAGACTTGCAAAACACACGATGCACTGTATGGCAAAGTATGCAAGTTGAATCTGTGCAGGAAAGGATATTAAATGTGTTGCGAAACTAATGAAAGATCAACTCCAGACACCATGGTGGTGCAAGGTGACGTTCAAATCGTTGATCCATGGCTCATACAGGGTCCTTCACATCTTCTACTATCAGCTGTAACGCATGCAAAGTTCTGTGGGGCATCAAGTGAAAGAATCGCAGCTGAAGACTGTCCCAATGTAACTAATCAGGTCTAGCAGGTGCTTGGGTATCCCATGTGATCTAGATGGTGCTTGGGTGTCTGGTGAGGTAGGCTGACAAACAGCCGCTGTTTTCTACTTTGTGACACAACTATACAATCACAGGAACGTACCCTATGGTCAGTGATCAATTAAACAAATATATAACACATACATGTGGTTGGGTCATTGGGTCTTCTGGAGGGGGGACCAGATGAGGTAATTTAGGTCAGGTTTGCAGGCGTTACAAAGGTCGCGAATCCTTTCCAAGACAAACGCGGCCTTTCCAAGACAAACGCGGAGCGGCATACGTGTCGGAATTGCAGGACCCACACTCAGAAGAGGAATCTGTGTTTTGTCAACTGCATAGCTGCAGAATGCGCAGCATGGAGCCAAGTGTCCGTGTGACCGAGATCACTCTGCAACGCATAGTCTCGCCCGTTCGCAACATGTCGTGACGCACACTCAGGATGTATTGTGACGTGTCTTTTGCATACCAGTAGTTGCCGATATGCGCTGGGAAGCACAATGGACACTACTGCTTTTCGGAAGCATTGCGGTTTTATATTGGATGGCCCAAGCCCACACCCGCCCGGCGAGCATTCTGCCGGAGTCTGCCAAAGAGGTTGCTGTTGACAGTACGCCCGCAGTCGCGACGACTTCGTCGCAATCGCAAGGCGGAACATTTCAGGTGAAGCTGGACAAAAGTCAACTTTGCAACCTACTATTTTGAAAGGGGCACTTGTTGAGGAACGTAGGTGCTGCATGCCCAGCCTCAAGCATAAGGTGTTGACCTGGTACCAGCAGGATGGTGATGCACAATAACTTTGTAAACACATTTGTGCAGACATTTGAAGGTGTTCAGATAGTGCTTGAAGAGCCACTGCGTCCAAAAGCAGTGCTGCTGTTGTTTCATGGCTGCAAGCATAGCAGCACTGACTGGTGGCCAAAGTCTGATGGCTGTCCAGCATGCAAAGGTGATATGGCAGTATTTTTCGCTGATGGCTTGCTTCGCGCAACATGTCAGCAAAGCAAGCAAAAGCACTAGCATTTGTGACATTGTCTGCATGCTGCTGACATTTGCATGATGCTTCAGATGCAATGGCATGATTGCAGACATGTTCATAGTCATGCTGGCCTACAGCATGCATGTGTGCCATGATCCCCCCTGCCAACACCCCCCGCCCCCTCCTTGCCCCACAAACCAGGAGCAGCATCTCATTCATACATGATGCGTCAGTGAGATGCTGCCATAGCTTGGCAACCATGCTGTGTAGTAACCTGAGTCATTGATGTAGCACAGCCCTAGACCTGACGTGCTCTGAGTATCGACATTTGCCAACAGCAAGAATGGAAGGTGCACAAGATGCTCAGTAGTGCACAGGCTTCTGTTGTGCTGGCAGGTCTTCCTGAAGAGACGCGCATTACAGAAGCGGCCCTTGCTGAGGGCTTTGCAGTGGTAGCCCTCTCCAGCCAAGACAGGACGCACAATCGATGTTGGGATACAGGCTGGCCTCTACAAAACACTGCTGACATTCCTAAGGTCAGATTGTGACTTGCATTCAAACAACATGATGTCTGCCTTGCAAGGACAATCAGCATTACCATGCATGTAGGAGAATTGAGAGTGCAACAAACAAATTCGAAAGTGTTTCACAGGTCACATGGGCGTTGCAAGCATTGACGAAGCAGCGCGGCTGGTCCGAGCTACCTATGTATGCCCTGGGGGCATCTTCTGGAGGTGCCCTGGTCCTGCTGCTTGCTCTGAAAATGCCTCTTCAGGTACAGACCATGTAACTAACACTGGCTGGCAACTACAAACTTGGCAGCTGCAGGCCCACAGTTGCATGCCTAAATACGTTCACAGCCTCAAGGTCAGAGGGGAAAGTAGGAGACCAGTTCTCATCAACTCCAAGCAGGTTTGCATGCAAGGACAGCTTTTTGCCTGCAGAGCTGATGCAGCAGACACCATATGCTGCCAGGTCATATGCAGACCAGGTGTCCCTGCTGCGGACCATCCAATGCACCAAACATAAGTCAGAAGTTACATTTTGTGCTCTTGCATTTGTTCTCGCCTTCCTTAATGAGTCCAATTTTTCTGCAAGGCATTGCAGGCGCTGTGGAGCTAGATCATGTGTATGTGATGTTAATAGGCATATTGGTACAGAGCAACTCCACAATTGCCAGCAACATTTTACCAGCTACTGAGACTAGTCTTCTAGCTTATATAGGGGCAGTGGCTCCTAGGGAGTGATTCTATTTGCATATGTCTGGCTGCAGCTTGCAGAGCACCATGGCAGTCTTCAACTTGCCAGTCTTTCACAACAAACAGTCTGGATTCCTTGAGGGCACGCTTGCAGGCTGTGTGCTGCCAGATCATGTCCATACCTGGATCCCTGCTGCAAACAAGCCCAGGGGATGAGTCTGGCAGGACATGGGAGTACCCCCGGACTGCTTTCACCTATATGGCTAGGGATCAGCGCACTGCTCGTGGGGTCATAGAAATGGAAGCAGTGCTCACTCAACAGGTGTGCTGGCCCAATTGTGCAGAAAATAGTTGCAACCGACCGTACTTGTGTGTCACGATAGTTGCCTTTGCTGCTGCACCATGACTTCGTTACATTGTGCAGACCGAGACCACAATGCTCAGAAATGACGCATGCTGTCATAGAATGAAGGGTTCAGCATGTCCTTGCATGCAAGAGCTCTCTGTGCAATGCAAAGGCAGACTCATCTTTGAAGCTGGCAGTGCCAACATGAACAACATTCCTTTGCTGCCAAGTCAGAATTGCAGCAATTGCGACGTTGCAGCAACAGCTGATAGAAGGTGTGTTTGCTGACTGCAGGGGGTGGATATGATGAACATGGAAGTGCAACCACAGCCCCTGACCCCTTCGTTCTTCTTCAATCGCACCAAGGATATCAGTCCTTCAGTGTCAGCTGCAATCTACTCTACTTTTGAAAAGTCCGGCCTGCTGGACAGTTCAGGCTTCCTGTTAGAGGACCCCAGGTAAGGCCACCAACGCTTCGATGGTCAGATAATGCGTCTTCTCTATGTCCCATACATCACAGTCTTGATCTTGTGCCTTTGTCAGAGATGTCTCTAGCTTGTGTGAATGCAGGCAAAGCTGTGTTTTGATACAATCTTAATGCCTTCTGTGCTGATTCTTCTATAGCAGAGTACGTAGTTGTTGATGTTGCAAGCACTGACTTTGTATGTGGTACGTACAATGTGGTATGTACAATGTGGTATGTACAATGCTGGCCGCCAGTCTGCAGCTGCCATGTCATGTACTTTCAAACAGCTTTAGCTACCAAGCAGCTCGTCTGTTGCAAAGCCACATCCTGGGCTTGTCGTGCTCTGATAGAAGCAAAAAATTTGGCTGAGACCACTACTGCAGCTGCCAATGGCATTGATACAGGTGTCAATTGATGTTTAGATTGATTATATTGATATTGTCAATACTTTCAAAAGCCTTATGTGCTGTATACAGGCAAACATCAGCACACTGGCAGGAGCTACTGAAACAGCATGTGCCGGCCACCAAACAAATGAATCTCAATATTGATGAATCTGTAATACACGAGGAGCTCAACCTAGCATGGGCAGGTGAGACCGACACAATTGCGTCTGCATCTCTGCATGCAAAAGCAAGTGCAAAAATGCTGTTACTCAAGAGTGCAGTTGCCAAAAACCCAGAGCAGTGTGATGTGTCAGGCGGCATTGCAAAAGCTGCTGCCTTCTCCAGCAGTGTCGCCGTGCAGTCAGTGAATGCAGCATGCAACAGCTTGGTATACAACTGAAGCGTGCAACATCTCTCCAGTGGAACCGCTTTCTTGCAAGCTGTTGCGTGCTGCATTGTTTGTTGCATGGCAACACTGCTGCAGACGGCAGCAGGTGTTGCAGTGCCGGCTGTGGCCAAAGATTCTCTTGTTGATGTGCAAGCTGAGTTCAGCAGCTCCCTCGCAACATGCCATGCATGGGTAGCCGCAACTGCCAAGACTGTTTTTTAGATAGTTGACATGAGTCCCATGTTTCACTGCCATGTGACAGACAACATTGCTGACACATTGTATGCTTGCAGGACACGAGCTCATATCTGACAATATCAGCAGCATCTTTGAATTCTTCCAGTCCCAGTGAACAACACTTTCACAACCAGCACTGTGTCAGGAACAAGCACTGCATGGCCCCAAGACTATGAGAAGAGATTTGAAGAAGTTGCACATAGTTATAAAATACTTCTGTTATGGTTGTTCTCTGAACTGTTGAATCCCGAAACAAATCCCCGAAAATGCACTGATCTGCAGTTATAGCTGTAACAGTTGTTGTTGCCCACAGAGCATGATGTTCAATCAATCACCCACGTTATGGCATCAAGCTCAGCATTTTGGGTGCAGCCATGGCCACACAAGTGGTACTAGTATACGTACTGTAGGCATGCCTACAATAGTACTGTAGCTTCATTGTGACGTAATCAGTTTCGAGTGTAAATAGACACGAACGGTCTCTGGCAACCTGATGTGTTTTGAGTTAGAACACAAGTCCTCTAGGCAGGTCATGTTACCCACCTGAGCCATTGCAAGAAAGCAGCCTTAATGCGTCAGCCACTGCGTGTCCATGCGAGTGAGAATCCACCCGTCCAAGAGTAAACGCCATTGTCGCATGCGCACAGAAGACACAGCAAAGATTTGCTTCAAAAGTTTGAGGCATGATTGTGCGACAGCGCTACGCTGATCTGTATGGTCTACTCAACGAAAGCATCAACGCTGAGCTGGTTTGTGGCGGTGGTGCTGGCAGGGACGGCGGTAGGCCTGGCAGACTGCGTGTATCGGCCTCTGTCAAGGCTGTCGAGACTCCGGGATCAAGTTGGAAGCCCGGCTCGACAAGCACACTGTCCTGCGACCTTGCTTGACGACCAGCCTTGTGGTCCGTGGCGACAGGACTACGCTGCCTTGCACGCAGAAATCATTGCAGGCAAGTCTTGCAAATGTGTTGCAACCTCACAGGCGCACATTCGCAGCTGCAGCAAATCTGTTGTGACCGATATCTGCCCAACGAGCTCGAAAACACCCGACCACGCTCATGTGAAGCAACGGCTTCATAGGCCCTTTTCTGGCACCCAGATCAGGACAGGCAAATGCCCTCTAGCTCTTGCAATGGCTTTCCACTGTCCTAGCAGACTAAAACAAGTCAGAGTGTGGCTCCAGAAATCCGCCTCACGCATTGCTCGTTGCCTCGTCCTTCTTGCCATGGCCTGTGCATACTCAGATGAGGCTAGCCTAGAGCTGGTGCAGCTCCTAGGGACTGATGCAAAGTACACCATTACAGTTATGTGTGTAGGCGCGGACAGCACACAAGAATTTTTGCTTTGTTTGCAGGAAGTCGGCCTCCAAGATACCTGACAGTGGTCACATCAACAGGGATGTCAGATCAGCTGGTTGCAGCTGTGAGTGGTCTTGCTTTAGCCATCATGACTGATCGGGCTTTCATTTTGACATACCATATGGGTGACGTCAAGGTATGCACCACATTTAGCCATGCCAGAACCATGATTTGACCAATGCAAGTTATGAGCAATTGGTGCACATGCCCGTGAGCATCTACGCTATCACAACATGCGTCAAGCAGCATATGGCAGCCATGGGCCGCAGTTTTACGGCCCAAAGCTGTGATAGCTTGGATAAAGAGCCTGCAATGCGCAAAGCATGCGCTGAGACCTTTTGGTTACTCTAGTGTCCAAATATGTCACTTGTGCAACATGAAACAAGCTTTGAATGATCTATATGTTTTGTTCACACTTTTTGACCTGTTGTTTTTAGGGCAGAAAAGTATGCACGGTTGCAGCTGCAGGCGCCACTCAGTGAGTTCTTCTGCTCTCCACACATCCACTGGCAGCATTGGATTGGCATGTCAAAGGATCTAGACAGCTTGGACAAGCTTGACTGCTTATGGGACTCAGAGGATAGAGACTTCCAAGCACCGTGCACATTCAGCAAGTGGGACCAATCGGTTGAACTGGACTTTGCTGAAGCTTTTGGTGATCATGAGCTTGTACAAATCACAGCTAGGAGTGGCTTGCTACACTGGCTGTTTGATCATCCCATGTACGCAAGCCAGCTGCTTGCCCTAGGATTGACAGCCGACAATGCATATGGGTGCCTGTCCAACTACCTATTTCAAGCCACTCCGGCATTGCAGAAGCAGCTACCTGGTGATGTGCTAGAAACGCTGAGCGTCAACACTGTAATTGGCATCCAGATCAGGTGTGTTGTCATTTGCCACCTTGACATTGAAGGCCACACCTCATGTTGGCAATGCGCATTGCTGCTGTTGGGCTTGGCGCATTGTTGTCAGTGTGCTGGCTGTGATCCCAGATGTCCACCACTTTGTTGCTCACAGTGCTCCTCTGCTCGGACATCCCTGAGATGCTGTCAGGATCCCCGTGGGCTTCTGAGATGCTGTCTGGGACCCCATGTGCAAAAGGCAGGCCTTGATATTAGTCATGAGTGCTCAGGGCATGGTGGGTGGTAAGCTAAGCAACAAACATGTTGGTGTGTCTCATAGGCTGGGCGATGGGGTCATAAAAGGAGGGATGGAAGCCGACTACGACTGGGACAGCGTTGCTGCGCCCTGGTTTCAGTGCGCTCAGGACCTGGAGACGTCTCTGAACATTTCAATGCATCTGGTGCGGTGGCTCTTGGTCACAGACTCATCGCAGCTCAAAGCCTGGGCTAGGGGGAAGCTTGGAGGGAAATTGTTCACTGGCAGCCATGAGCGTGTTGCCCTGTTTCATGAGGGTGTGTTGCAATCAGCTGCAATTGATAACTGGCTGTTGGGCCTAGCAGACTTTCAAGTCATCAGTGATCTGAGTCATTTTGGGCGCAGTGCGGCACTGAGAGGAAACAGCAATTCATCTGTCTTCACGGTGCAACAAGACTGGAATCTATGGTCCAAAGCCTGGCAAGGTGAGACGACCCCAGTTCAAGGCATTGAGCGCACTTGCCATGTTCACCGTCCAGATCGGCCTTTAGATGTGATGCGTGCATGGGTCGGCGTGTGACATCACTTTCAGAGTGTTGGTAGAGCTGAACTTGCTAGAGCGAGTTGCAAAGTGCTGATAGGCCTTTACACAGATATGTACCTTGACAGTGCTTTACGCCATGTGAGACCAGTGCTGCAGCTGCTTTGCATCAAATAAATGCATCAGGAATGTGAAAATGACAAAACCATGGCAAAGGAACGTTTGGATGCGCCTAAGCATGTTTACATTACTGAAATGCCCAATTGCACATCAGACGCTACAGCTTGTTCTTGTAGTCCGCCTTTTCTTGAGTCCCTTCCAGCATGCTGTGTGCACCTGTTTGTGAGTGATCTGATCAGGCTTTGTAAATGGGTAAGCTCATCAGCGATCACCTTGCTGGGTTGCTGGACTCAAGCTGCAGCAGCATTGGTCTATGCAAACAAATTGCATAGCTTGGTGCGGATGTCAAATGAGCAATGCTGGCGACTTTCTCGGTCAACAATGCAGAAGCTATGGTTTATTGCACCTACTTCATCCAAGTCCGTGCTTCTTGGGACCTGATGGCAGCATTGTTGAGCTGCCATTGCCCCAACAGGTGTTAATCGTGAGCAAGATTGTGGTCTCAAGCAATGTAGACATGTTTGGATGCAATTTGTCTGAGCTGAGCCAGGCCTAGCCCGACTGTCCAAAGAAGCAAATCATGAAAGACCACAAGCCTGGTGTTTGGTGCTCAGAAAAGCAGGACAAAGTCAAAACATGGCAGGCTCATGCTAACACCACTAAGCATGCAGAAGCCCAAGCACTTTGAAAAGATGTCATGTGCAACCTGTCTATATGCTCATACCTTTCAAATAATACAGTCTGCAGCTAAAGTCATGACACAACACACCAGACGGAATCACAGACAGGGCCGAGAAGGAGGACAACGGATTCACAAGGATTACCAACAAGCATGCAGCTTCAACTTTGCGTGGCAATACTGCGAGCGCGCATGTGGGCTACATACATGAAGCCATATAGATAGGCAGATAAAATACACAGACGCAGCTAAACTACAAGAATCGTCCTCCACGACCTGATCTCTTCTGTTCTGCAGCTTCCTGTTTTTGCTGTTCTTTTCGCTGCGCCTGAGCTTGTTTGTCAGCTTCTTGCGCATGACCTTTCTTGGCAGCACGTCTTAACACCTCATGAATGTCTGTTGTATCATTCACACGCCCAAGGATGGACTCAATGTCCTGAATCATACGCTGTGCAGACCGGATCACAACTCCTCGCAATGCTGATCCCAGAACAGGCACATTTGCTAGAAAGGCTGGAACACCTGTACAAATGCTCCAACTTGACATCACGACGCCATAAGCTGCATTCACGTTGTATGTCACAATTGTTGGGCGCATATGCCTGGCAGATACCGCCGGTGGGTGCAGGCATGCCAGCATGAGAGCACATTATGCTGCAAGAATGTACATATAACCCAAAACTTAGACATCCAATAAGAGCACCAGCACTGCACCAGAAGCTTGGCAAGGTGACTCTATAGTGCAACACACGATGAGAAACAACAAGTGTGGAGTTTACCTCTGGGCAAGACCTCCTGCTCTAGAACAGCAGTGCAGCCAATGACCTGTCCCCTAGCATCTGTCTCTGGAGTCACCAGCCAGCTTCCATGGAAGCGAGTCAGTATGTCCTACACACCACAGCTACAGTTTACAAAAATACAACATGATCTGCTCAGTACTTGCTGCAGGGACTCTGTCCATCTGTAATTATGCCTGGTGTCAAAATGTGAAATGAAATGGACTGTAGACTTGAATTGGTGCAGCACGTGCAATGTGGTGTGATGTAGCTGCAATAAGCGAGCAGATACATGCTTTGTTTCATGTCCCCTACCGATCGGACAAGCTCAAACTCTGTCTTGAGCCGAGCTGGATCAGAGTCATCCTCAACAACTCTGACCTCAGTTGAGAAGGTGGTGTGCCACATAAGTATCTTTGACTCACCAACCTGCTCGACCTCAACAACTCGCCTGCATATTGGCTAAAGCAGGTTGGTGTGTGTGTATGCAGTTGCAGCCTGAACATTGCAACACACAGACCATACAAAAGTGTTCACTATCACACTGCCGCAAGCTGCTACAGTTCGTGCATGAGCTGTCCTTTGATGGAAGAAGCCAGACGCTGTACAAAACAGCATACAATGTCATGTGAACAAGATACCTGTAACCCTCCCCTTGTGGCTTTTCCTCAATTACCTCTCTCCTCCCGCTGGTTTTGATATCCCGGAAAACACCAGTGTTGTCTGCATAGCATATGGACTAGAGTCTGCTGGGCAGGCATGTGTGCAGATTAGACTGATCTACAACCTTCAGGAAAATGGTTCTTACCTGTATTTACGAAAATGGCATATACTGTTGCGGGAGCAACAGGAAAGTGGCAAGTAGCTTGCAGGCGACACAGGTAGCCATCAGCATTCGAGACTTGTAAACTGTAGTTCTCCTTGTTGTCTACGCTTTCACCGGCTAGACGCTCTCCATTTGGGGGTAAAGGCACCACATCCTTTGATAACATAGACGAAAACTTTGGTCTGAAAACTCTGTGTGATCTTCTGAGGTAGCTGCCGACACGAAATGGACGCACGCACTCAGCCACCAACTTGCTTCTCTTTTGCAAGTCTCAACGGCAAAGCCATGATCCCAAAACGTGCTCGATGAAGCCAAGACGATCTGTCCAGGTTGACGAGGCTTCTCACCAGGCTTCTCACTGAGCTTCCAGACGTGAGTCGGCAGGGCTTGATGGGCGTAATCGCCCAGCCCCTTCTGCCGAACGCCCTGCTGGGGGCTGCAGTGCAAAGTTCGCTGGGATTGCTCACAGTCTTGTGGAGGCAGCGCCGGGCTCGGCGCGTGTGGTCCTCCGGGTGTGCCATATCTGCTTGTTACGGCGCATTTCAACACCAGTCGATATCTAATGTATCAAACACACTTGTCACCTCGCAGCAGGGCTACTTAAACTTTACTCAGCGTTCTGACTGCCGCTTTACGATCACTCCAATAGCACAATGGCTGACACCCCGGCATCTCGTTTGCCTGCAACGGCAGTTGCTGCCCATGCCCCGCCCGTCACTCCTCTCCATCCTGTCGCCAGCGCCTTGGAATCGCCACTTTTGCAGCTGGAGGTATGTGCATCATCTTCCTATACTCGACAGTGAATGCAGCAGCTTTGACCGGGTATCCTTTCGTAGGTAGACGCCTTGCTCTCTGAAACAGTCCCTTTGCCCGAGGAGATGGCAGTGTTTGAAGGAGTTGTAGAGCGCCTGAAGCAAGCACTACTACAACTGAAGTCTGTGCAGGTCAGATCTGTGTCAGTGCCATCTCACGCCAGGTCTGGTGGCTAACAAGCAGTACTGCCCTAGCCTGTAGAGACTCAAACCTGCTTGCGCTGCAGTGGTCCTGAGGTCATTTACTTGTACATATGTGTTGTGATTTTGACTGTCTCAGCAGCTTTGCATCTTTTGCATGCTGGATGCAGGTTGGTCCAGAGCAAGCAGAAGCATACCTCAACGCATTGGGCTTGTCTGGCATGGTGCGCACTATGCTCGTTTTGCTGCCGCTTACCCATTTGCACATGTTGCGATTGCATGCATGCATGCTCATGCGTACTGTCAGTATACTCCTGATAAGGCTCTGCCTGTTCTTGCAGTGCAGTGACCAAACTCTAGCTGCATCCCAACAGCGTAGTGGTTACTTGAACAGCTGCAGCTGTGCCCAAGCTCTCATGCAGCTCTCAAGCGCTTCATACTCTCTTCTTTGTCTTACACTGCAGGGTCCCTTCCCTTTCCATCCTCCCACTGGGGTCGCCATCACTGGCAGCTCAGCCCAGCAGAGTCTTGCAAAGCCCAACCTGGTCATAGACATGGCAGTCACAATTCCCAAGGCTTGCTTCTATGAGAAGGATCATTTGGACTGCAAGTATCATGGGAAGAGGGCACTATGGCTGACCGTTGTTGCTGCCCAGTTGAAGAAGGATGCAGTGCTCAAGCAGCAAGAATGGGTCCTGCTCAACAATGATGCAAGGTATGCTGCTTGCTGTCTGCAATGCTCACCTGCAACACCATAGCAGGCCTGAATGGCCAATGCTGCTGTTGCTTCTGTCTGCTCACCTATACTTGAGCTCTCTGGCCTGTGCACTGCATGATGATTACTTTTGTTTCATGATGCTACAGTAACAGGCACACTTAATGTAGATGCCCTCTGCAATATCCTACATCATGATTGCCTGTTAGTGTAGCGTCATGGAGTGAAATTGATCATCATGCACCATACAAGTCTCTGGCATGGCTATGCGCGTCACTAGCAAGGCCCTATTGCCCCTCATGCTAGTGATGCAGGCCCTTATGAACGTTACCGGTTGATGTTGCAGGAAACCAGCATTGCTGCTGAAGCCTCTGCTGAATGCTGACAGCAGTTCAAACTTCAGCATCCGGCTCATCCCAACAATCACACAAGACACCTTCCCTCTCGCAAAGCTCACGCCAGACCGCGGCAACCTCCGCCCTGCCACAGCTGCAGCCCTCTCCGCCACAGCTGCAGCGGCAGTCCCTGCCAGTGGTGTCAAAGGGCAGAAGAAGAGGAAGAGAGCAGACGCTGACTCTGACCAGGCCTTCATTCAAGGCAAAGGTGATGTTACAGTAGAGCCTAGAGCAGCTGTAAGGCTGCCAACGCCTCATTATAACACAAGCATCTTAGCTGATGTGATGGTCAATGACCACCAGCAGGCCCTGCAGAGCGCAACAGATGCTATTCCAAAGCTCCGTGAGACAATTGTACTGCTCAAGGTATAGACGCCTGTCCCTCTGTGCTTCACATCCCTGCAGATGCCTCTTGTCTGACTTGCATCACGCCTACTTGTCATTGCCAGACGGCCTGTGCTTGCCAGCTGATACTGCAGTGCACATGCACTGCAAGCCTCCAAGGTCTCATCATTGTTTTGGCCTTTGTCCACTCAGCCTGTGCAGCCTTTTGCTCATGCGCATGCTCAGCTAGAAGTTGTTCAGCTGATCTGCTGCATATCCTGGGACTCTGGATGAACCATGACAATCAGGCAGATCTGCAGCAGCAGAATGTGTCTTCAAAGTCATCTTAGTTGGCCTGTTGTACAGGTGTGGATGTGCAAGCATTGCCTGTCCAACCAGGCAGATGGCTTTGATGGCTTTCTGGTGTCCATGTTTGCAGTCCACCTGGTGCAACAGAGCAGACTGGTAAGCCACATGCTTCCTGCCTGCCACAGTGTCATCTTGGGACCATGTATGTTTACTATCCAGAGCCAGACCAGACTTGGCTAAATTTCTAACACATTAAGAATGTGTGTCAGCTGTAGAAGATTTCTGAAACAGTAATGTTCCTGCTGCGCAAATGGTATGATGAGCTCAAACGTTTGAAGGGGACTCATGTGTGCCGATCAAACACACACCCTGACATGAAACCACACGTTGTTGAACGCTTGGCTACTGACCATTGCAAGCGCCCTAACACATGTTGGGTGACCAAATGAGGCGCTTGTCATAGCTTTCACTCTGCATCAAATGCATTCATGGAGGGTCAATGTGCAGTCAGCATGGGTGGCCTGACTGTGTGTGGTATGATGAGCTTAAGCTTTTGAAGGGGAATCAGTGTGCCGATCAAACACACACCCTGACATGAAATCACACGTTATTGAACGCTTGGCTACTGACCTCCACATGTTACCACATGAGTGCTTTCAGCCTTTCTATTGCACAGCGTTCTGGTAGAACATGCACCTATACCTGCTGTGACACATGCTCTTTGCATTCTCACTTGCACATTTTGCTTGGTCATGTGATCCTTGCATGGTATGATGAGCTACAGCTTTTGAAGGGGAACCATGTGTGCCGATCAAACACACACCCTGACATGAAAACACACGTTATTGAACGCTTGGCTACTGACCTCCACATGTTACCTCACAAAGCGTTCAGCTTCGACACTGCACACTGCCAGCATTCTGCTGCAGCTATACCTGCTGTGACACATGCTCTTTGCATCCTCAGTTGCACGTTTTGCTTGGTCATTGTTGCATGGTATGATCACTTTCACACTGCATCATACGCATTGATTGAGAGGTACAATGTGCATTCGGCATGGGTTGTCTGACTATGCATGGTATGATGAGCTCTAGCTTTTGAAGGGGACTCATGTGTGCCGATCAAACACACACCCTGACATGAAAACACACGTTGTTGAACGCTTGGCTACTGACCATTGCAAGCCTACAGCACCTTTGTCTAACCACACGAGCAGCATGTATGAAGTACTCCATGTGTGACCAATCTGTTGTGCCTTGCATGGTGAACATTACACTGGCAAATTGCAGTCTGTCGCTTCAGGCTGCCTGCCTGCTTGTTTGTCTCTGGGGCACAACAGAGGCTATCTCAACATATCCTTTGATTTCCTCAACATGTTTTCCAGTATATGACTCAGTATATTGTGCTGCTGCAGAATCATGCCATGAGCCATGTGCAGCTGCTGCGCGCCATCCTGCATGGTCTGGCAGACCCCAGGACCTTCTCCCAGGGCCTTTTCATGCAATGGGGCGAATCGCAGGGCTCCAGGGCTGCAACTGCCCCTTCACAGCAGGCCATGAGGAAGGCTTTTGAGGTTGTGTTTGTGGACGGCTCTGGCTGGTGCAACTTGGCGGCACATGTGTCCAAGAGTGCTTTGAAACAGGTAAGGCTGACAGTTGTTGTCTCAGCATCACATCAAACTATTACAGAAAAACCTTGTCGAGAAAGACATGTGTTACATCTCTGCTTGTGAATTGGAGCACATATACCCTCAAGCAACACACAGCGTAGTAGTGTGAACTTTTGTTTTTCATGATCTATGCAGCACGCCCTTGACCATGCATTCTTAATCAGCACCTGTCTTATATTCTGGTTCATAATTTGGAGAAACATGCCTTGCCGCATCACACACTGCAGCAGTCAGAAGTCTATGCTGCAGACCATCTGCCTTCTAAGTCGCCTACTGCCCCCATGTCTTTGCCTTTCATGCTGCTTATTGCCTTTGGTCCTACATGTGCTTTGCCTTGTTTGCTATTTCGATCTGCCTGATCTTCTCCTCCAGATGCTGTTGTTGACAAAGGAGACTATCTTACACCGCTGCTTGCTGTTGCGTGTTTGCTGCAGCAACAGTCACACATGCACGCATGAGAGCTTGTCATTGACTGCAGCTGCAAGGCTGTGCTAAGAGGAGCGTCTCACTGTTAGACCGTGCTGCTGCCGGCCAGCACACCTTTGACACCCTCTTCCTTACCAACCAGTCACCCCTGACCACATACGATTACCTCTTCCATGTGAACATTCCTCAGCCCAAGGCTGCTCAGTTGCAGACTCAGGATGTGCCTAGGTGGGTCCAAGCAGAGAGAAAACTATTGGGTGTGGTCAAACAGGTAAGGTATTACTGCGTAGGAGAAGCCTTGAACTTGTCTTTGAGCAGCCCTGCAATGCTGCCTCTGCAAACCTGGCTGTCCTGCCCCTGTGTTTGAAATGCTGCAGCTGTCCTTCGTCCCTGGTCTGAACCTCTGAATGTGATATATCACTGCACAGCCACTGTATGCTGCCTGCATTTTTTTCCGCGGTGGCAACAGCTCATAGCAGGGCTTTGTAAGCTCATGACAGTCAGATGATGAGCAGCGGTGGTGCTGAGAATTGTAGACGTTGTGCTTTCATGAAGTCCATTCCTATTGTGATGCGCATTGGGTCATGAGTACACAAAGCTCCCAGCACAGGCATGTTGAGGACACTTCTTGTCCTCATATCATAACATGGGCATGGCTGCAGGCTTTGGGGCCCAGAGCGACCCTTGTGCGTGTGCATCACCGCCGGCCCAGTATGTCCTTCCCCAAGAAGGCAGGTATCACCCCCCCTGGGGATACCATCCTGGTGGGGGTGCAAGTTGACCCCGCTGCAGCCCTGCAGCTTCGGGACATGGGGCCTCCCGCTGATGATGTCCAGGTCAGCTTGTTTGTTGTCCTGATTTAGATTCCCTGCGGACCAATCAAATTGTTGTTGCTGAGATGGGTAATCCCTCCTGCAGAAAGCTGTGCAGATGTGTGCTCCCAATGCATGAGTTATTCAGGCGTGCCTGCAGCTGAGCATCTTTGCACCTGCACCTCAATTTTTGCTGATGAATTGCTGCTGTGGCACGGCGTAGCATCATGTCATTGTGCCCGCCACGTGCTTCACAGTGCAGCAAGGTCTGCTTGCATCGCAGCTGAGCTGACACCATCGTCAGGCTTGGGGGAAAGATACGGGCTGGAGCCATTGTCATTGCACACTCTCATGCAAGACCATGCTCTGCTTGGAGTAATTCTTGGCTTCCTGTTGCACGAGTCAAATACTTTGTCAGCAAGCACATAACATCATGCATCAAGCACAGAGATCCACTCCATGCATGCTGACCTACATACGCTTACATTTTTTTTGTTAAGTTTCTATTACAACTTTATTGAGGATGTTAGTTGCACGTTTGTTTCTTTTGTTTTCTCAATTCTTGTTTCATCTTCTTATTTGTTATTGTGCCCTCAGGCTGCTGCCAAGTTCAGACAGTTCTGGGGTGATAAGGCAGAGCTGAGGCGCTTCCAGGACGGCAACATTGCTGAAGCTGTGGTCTGGGAATGCGGCCCAGCAGAAAGGCACTCTGTGGTTGACAGGTTGGCACTGCCTCACTGTCTGTGACCTGTTGCTGTCCTATTTCATGTCATGTTGCCGAAGCATATGATGAAGATCAGCCAAGATTTCAGTGTAGGATGCTGTGTACAGCATGACATGTGGGATCAGTACAGGCTCCCAGTGATAGCAGCACAAGCTAAGGCGAGCTTGGTCCAACCCAGAAACACCTCAAGCTTCCCGGATTTTTCTTTTTCTGACAAACAGAAAAACAAAAGAAAACCAACCCAGGAACCCTCAAGCTTCCTTGAAATGCCTGACGGCGTCATGTTTTACTAGTTCTTTTCAGCATGGGCATACCTGTCAGGCACAGCCAAAACAGCAAGGCACAGAGTATACAATATCTTGTGAGTTGTCCAATGCCGGGCAACCATACCATCTTCAGGCATTTTAGGCATGTGCTCCTGAGTACCATCCTCAGGAGCACAACACTGCAAGGTTCATGACAGAAGTGCATGCAACTGATAACAGGCTGTGTTCATAAAGTGAGCCACCCAAAAGCAGCCACCACAGGTGTCCTTTGTGCGACGCTTGCATATTAAGCGATCACAATGGAGACCAGTTTAGCTGCCTTGTTCTGAATTGGCACTCTGTTTTACAAGCATTTCCCCAATCTCACGTGGTTTTGCACGTCTATGTCATTTAGGGCAGTGATGTAGGTTTGCTTTCCCAGTGCTGCGTAGTATCTTGTCATGCGCAGCATAGCACAATGCGGCACAGCACAATATACGCGTTGGAACACAGCACAGCGTGTATTGAAACAAGAGGTCAAATGCTAACTAGCTTGCTTATGTACATTTTGCTAGCAAAACACCTTGTGCTGTTGAAAGTCAAATGCACGAAACAACTGACATTGGGCCAAAATTGCCCATATCAGGAGGTCTCTGGTACAGGTGAAGTATCTCTGGGGAGCAAGCCCCCCCCCCAGCCATCACCTGTATCAGAGATCTGTCATCATGTATGGGTTTAACTGGCAATGTGCCCAGTTTATTCCCCTTTCTGAACCCATATATGGTTGAGCCCTCAGCCAATCAAGGAGCCACCCTTAAGCGTGTCTCTGAAGGGTTCAGTCATTATGGATCAGAGGCCAACAATCCCGCTTGGCCTGTACACATTCCCTTATGTCGCATTTGCTTCCATGGCACATCTGGCCTTTCGTCAATTCTTTGCACTGGCAAGCCCGCCCAGTTTTCCCTCACAGCATACGTCTATGCTGTCTTGGGTGTACCCCTCACCCAGATCGGTGCTCTAGTCTCTGATCTGATGAACTCTTATAGGTGGACATGTAATTCAGATTGCGATTATGGGTCAAAGCTCAGGACGGTCAACGCCACTGATTATGCGGCGCCACAGGCTTTCGTCCGGTTGCAGGTCGCAGATCCGGTCGGAGATCGCACACGGAAAGACTACGAAGCTGGTCGACGGACACATGGTGCCTCAAGTCTGTGCTTGTCCCACCATTGTCTTGACAGATGTCCCAGCAAGTAAAGATTGCGCTGTGGCGCTATGTACGAGCCGCTCCGCAGCCACTGGACAACTGACGGTGATGAGCAGGCCGTGTGATACAGCCGTTTTATGCGCCAATTTAAAGCTGAGGGTTGCCAATTACTTGGTCAGGCTGTGATCGTTGTAGTCTGAGCAATGTATGTGTGATACCTTGCAGGGTCGTCACATATGCACTGGGGAGGCATCTGCCAGCAGGCAGCACAGTGAGCAGGCATGCAGACTGCCTGGACTCTGTGCTGCAGAGCAAGCATGCAGAGGCTAATGCACAGATACAAGCCAGCAGGTGATTGCAACCCCCTTTCCCCATCTAATCTCAAATCATTCATTCCAGATCCTATATGTATATGACCCATGTGTAACCCAAAGCAAGTCAGGGTGAACCAGAACTTGTTCTGTGTGCCTGCTTATGGTCAGTGCTGCGAAGCATCACGTCAAACAGTGAACAGTACTCATTGTAGGTGAGGAGTTAAGTGCAACAGCTAGGCTCAAAAACCGTCTTTGCAAGAAAGAAAGTGTCTGCAAGGAAATCTATCAGAAACCGAATGGAATGGTGCCGCCAGGCCCCGGCCACTTGAAGGCATATGGAATCGCTCCCGTTCTCATCAGCTGTAATGCACAGGCCTAGCAATACATCATACAGCCTGGCGGGAAACTCCTCAACCCACCAAGCATAATTACAATCCATGTCCTACTACATATACTGCTACCAACAAAAATCAAAGGATTATGGTGCTATGCATGAACACCTGAAATTGTTACTTGCTGCTTGTATATAAAGGTTGCTCACTGAAGTGCTGTCAGGGAATCATCACAAGAAATTGCTAACAGACATGCTGACATGCTCAATGCAGACAGTTGTCCACATGCGCTTGGCATCAAATTCCATACATCAACCCCCCCCACAGAAGTCATCTTCTCATTCTGCCCACATATGGTTGGCATCGAACCCCATACATGAATGCTCCACAGAAGTTCTCACATCTCAGATTGCAGTATTAGAGCAGATGCGTTTTTGTCTTCAGGCAACTGGACGCAGCTGTCGATAGACTGAGCAAGCAGATTCGCAGCTTGACCAATCTAACGCTCAAGTTTGTCAGTACTCAGCCCTTATCCTCAACTTCCCGCCATACAGCCCCCTTCTATCCCCTGCCGCATCCCCTGGCAGGTGGGGGGGCTGCTGCTGGGACTGGACGCATCCCCAGATGCCTGGAAGCCACTGAGCTGCTGGTGCAGCTGGAAGGATCAGGTTAGCCTCAGCTGACGTGAAGTTCCCATTGTGAAGTTCCCATTGTGAAGTTCCCATTGTGAGGCATGTAGAACTGCCATACAGCTTTCTGATCAAATTCATTTTTGCTTTTCATGCTCAATGACACCCTATGCATGCTGTGCTGTGTGATAGTGAAGATGCATGCATTGTGTCTCCAAGGGAATTTGCCTTGTTGTCATACTTGCAGGCCAGAGTCACCGCTCAAGCTTGTCAATAGTTGCAACCCAAGATGCAGCCGTGAGACATGAACAGCCTGTGTTTGTGAGTCCGTCTATGGTGTCTTCACCTGGTCTTGATAGCTTTTGGGCATGTGTCGCATTTCTGTCACATGCAGTACATTGATACTGCATTGATACATTGGTCGTGCATTGATACATTGGTCGTGCATTGATACATTGGTCGTGCATTGGTCGCATGGGCGGATGACTCAGAGGCACTCAAAAGGACAAATGCTTTTACTCAAGTGCAGCTAGCCCCGGCACTGGAAGTTTGCTAGGACAGCATGCACAGCATGGTGACAACTACCTGGGAGACTGTGCATAATGTTGACAGGCGTCTGCGAGTACCAAAATGTGCGTCATGCAGACACTGAGGTGCCAATGTCATGCAAGTGATGTGGAATTGCAGCTAGCTAGCACTGGGATCTAGCATAGGACTGCATACATAGCATGATGACAAGCATTTGCAAGACTGTGCATGGTGTAGACGGTCTGTTGCAGGCAAATGGGCAGATGATCCGGAGGCTTTCAGGAAGATGAAAGCTGCCTTGGGTGTGCAGCTAGCACAGGCTCTGGAAACAAGCTTTGGGTTAGATGCAGAAGCCTCTGAGGACTATGTGGACGTCCTCACAGACGGCTTTGCTATTCGCCTCTTTCTCTTCAGTAACAGGTTAGGCCCACCGGCAGCAGCACTTTGCTGCATGATGCCAATCATCATGCATTACTCCAGCACAGGTGCTGCTGCCTGGCAGAAAAGTCTGTCTCGCCACAGGCTTATCAGTCTGTGGCGGTACTGAAGATCTTGTCAGACCATGTCAGGTGTTGTCAAAAAAGTGAGGTTCTGTACAACCGAGTAGCACACTGCAGCACCTGCAGAGCCAATCTGCTTTTTCTGGGAACACTGCAACAACTAACATTGCACGACCGAAGCCACCAACATGACAGGAAAGTGTTCAAGCCAGAAAGACTGAGATGTCGGTCTTGTAGGGATGAAGTCATGGCGGCCAGAGCTGACAAGGAGTCCAGTCAGCCTTTAGTCAGCAGGGTGTTGAGTCAGCGTGCACAGCACCATGGGTTGGTGTCAGGCCTGACAGGGCAGAATGCAGCCTTCAGCATGGCTGCCAGGCTGGCAGTGAGATGGGTGGCTGCACACATGATGGCA